>SCPN01000032.1_pt1 | contig 20771 bp, 22 predicted proteins | sample 6106831 | NCBI WGS metagenome assembly SCPN01 (sample SAMN10720447, study PRJNA508395) | human gut metagenome | isolation source: Participant 1, 0 month
GCTGTGCGACAAGGGCCACACCAAGTTGCCCAAAAATCGACTAACAACGTGTGTCCGCGGAATTTAGAGATAATGGATGGGAATAAATCCTCATTGGAGACTTGTCCCGTCTCGTTTACAGTGAAGCCTGTCTTTCTTTTGTTTAATTCAATTTTCTTTATTATTTCTTTGTTCGTTTGAGTAAGCATCTCTGCGTATGCCGGGGAAGAAAAAGTTTTTAGTTCGGCATTCTGCTCTGCTGTTAACGGGGTAAAATCCTTTATGGATTGATACAGCTTATTAAATTTAATGTTATCGAATAAGGGTCCCTGTCCCGTTCCCAGTGTCTCTTTAAGTACATCTAAAGAATTTGGCAGAAAACTTATCAAGTATATTGTTGATGCGTAATATTTACCGTATAGCGCTTTCAGAGTGTTGATAGAAGTGAACTCTTTCAATGTGTCATAGTATTCTGTAGGAATATCAATGCGGGTATTGTAGAAATAGTCGTCAGTCTGTTCTTTATTCAGTTTATTAACAGCGATATATGCTGATTTTAGTTCTCTCTCCGTCATGGCGATTTTACCAGTCGCTGCCAGATCTACCTGAATATTTAATAGCTCTTTACACGCATTGCTGTATGGGGATTGTGCAATTTCTTTTCGAATGGATGGAAGACGCTCCAATACATAAGCCTTGTATTCATCTGCGCTTTTCCCGGCAATGTCGTTATACATATCCATGTAATAAACTCTTTTCAACACAATATCTATATCTACGGAAGCTAATTCTTGTTGCAGACTAGCCAGATAACCATTAAAGTATACAGGTTCTCCATACGTTTTATCCTTTTTTTGCAGATGCGCCTGTCTACGGCATAGTTCCTTTGTATTGATGATGAGCGATGTCTCTTCGTTGGGAGCTATCAGACACTCGATCCAGCCAAAAGGAAGTTCTAATGATACACTTGTAACGGACGTTATTTTGACCTCCGCCTGAAAAGTGCCGTCTTCTTTGATCTTTATGATATTCTGTTCGTTGTGGACATTCAATGCAGGGCTTTCTATATGCATCTTCATTTGTTGCATCATCTCTTTCTGATAGTCCAGCATTTTCCCTTTGAGTGTAGCAGTCCCATAAACCAACTTTGGAGTAGGCAATATCGCTTTCTTGTTTATTTTGTGTACGACTGCTTCTTTGGGAAGTTTTTGTTTATAGAATGTATCTTTGTCTAATTGTATTCCCCATATCTTATAGGCCCCGTCGAAGTCCCCTTCCGAGAAATCCAGACTGGTTACATTTTCAGGTATTGGGGGAAATAAGAGTTGAAACTCCGCTTCTCCCGATTCCGGCATCCAGAATTCCTTATCCAATGTGATTCCAACTCCCTTTCGGATAGGATAAAGCATTCCGTTATTATCTTTCAGAAAACTGCCCGTTGCTATTTTAATCCAGTATTTCGGACGATAAAAGCCTTTATATACACTGTTGTCACGGTATCCACTCATGACAATTTTATCAATCTCAATACTATTGGAGCTCCATGCTAGAAAAGGAGGCCGCTCGATAACTCTGTCTTTGGCTTGTATGGTGCAGATTGTGCAGAATATTAAACCAATAATCCATGCGAATCTTTTCATGTGAATAATGTTTTATTACACGAACAAATATAAGGATCTTTTTATAACTATCCTTGCAAAAAGCTGAAAAAGAAATGACTTTTTACGGCACCGGGGAAAGATATGTCCGGCACCGGGGAGGAGAAGGTTCCCCCACCGATGAACGCCCCGTTCCTCACCGATGAGGAAAGGGAGCGGTATCGGGGAAGTTATTTATTGTAACCGGAACGTGATAGGGAGGGTATACTTAACAGGAACAGCCTGTCCTTTTTGCATTCCCGGTTCCCATTTAGGCATGTTGCCCACTACACGGATGGCTTCTGCATCCAGTGACGGAGATACGCTACGTAATACTTTTACGTTTGACAAACTACCGTCTGTTCCGATAATCATTTGTATGATTACCCTGCCTTGTTCTTTGTTTTTTTGAGCAATGACAGGATATTTGATACTTCTAGCAAGATAACGCATCAACCCGGCTTGTCCCTCCGGGAATTTGGGCATTGTTTCTACTACAGTGAAAGCCTGATCTGCGTTTTCTCCTTTCACACCTACTGCACCGGGAGTTGAATCTTCCTGTGGACCGTATCCCACTACAACTACTTCGTCCAGATCAGACTGTTTGATCTCTTCCGCCTTGGGTAGTTCTGGATCGGATAGTCTGAAAGCAACGGGAACTGTAAATCTTACATTTACTGCTTCCCCTCTTTGTTTGCCAGGTTGCCATTTAGGCATGGCAGCAATGACACGCATGGCTTCTTTGTCGAGATACGGATTGACACTTCGTTCTACTTTTGTGTCAGCTATACTTCCGTCCTTTTTAACAGTAAAGCTTACAATTACACGTCCTTGTGCACCGATTGCATGTGCTTCAGCCGGATATTTGACATTTTTAGACAAGTAATCCATCAATGCCTTCATCCCTCCCGGAAAATCCGGCATTTCTTCTACAACCTGAAGACAACTGAATCCGGTACACTCTTTGTTGTTTCCGTTACTTCCTTTCCTTTTGTACCTTGCGGAAGGCTGATTTCTTGAATTTCTCTTGTAGAAAGTTCGGGAATATTTGTGGTTTCAGCTTGCATGGCAACTTCTTCCGTTACTTGTCCCATCATTTCTTTTGCAAATTTTTCAGTAGTACGTGCTACCATTTCGATGTTACTGACAATCATCAAGATGCCAGCTAAGGGAAGAAACATCAGATATTTGGTTCTTCCTATTTCTTTCGTTCTTCGTTTATTCATCATTTTAATACGATTTTTGAGTGGTAAAACATTGAAACTATTTGATAAATTTGCTGCAGCCTTGTGATGTGCCAGTCCCAATAAGTGTGGTATGATTTACTATCATGTCCCGTTTCTAATACACGATGGTCTGCCATGTATTCGAGGTTTCCTCTGACCTCCCGTTTCATTAACCAGATAAATGGGTTGAACCAGCAGAATATACACATTATTTCGCTGAAAAGCACATCCACCGAGTGGTATTGTCGGGCATGGGTCTCTTCATGCGTAATGATTTCACTGATTTCAGATTCCGTATGTGATTGCGGGTGTATGAATATCCAGTGGAAGAAAGAAAAAGGACCTGTTTCTTTTTTTAATAGATGTACGCGTACTCCTTGTATATTGCTTTTTGAGCATTGGAAATGCAATCGGATGATGCTACCCAGTTGTACGAAGAAACGTGCGGTAAGTAATAACATTCCGCTCCAATAAATAATTTTAGCGAACTGCGTGATAACCTCTTGCCAATTTATGACAGTCGCTTGTGTAGGAGTCACAACTTGCTCCGGAAGCAGGATGGTTGCATAAAGATCTGCCATTGCCACCATTGGTTCGTGAGCTTTTATCCATCCCTGAATATTCAGTAAAGGATAAAGCATGGAGATGGCAAAGAAACATAGCAAAGCCATCCTACGCCAATGGAAGAAGGTGTCTTTATGGAAAAACAACCGATAGAATGCATAGAACAGAGCTATCGCTACATTTATCTTTAGAAAATAAGCTAGTTCCGGAGTCATGGTGATGAATGTTTTCTATTAATTTTCTTTTCCTTTTTCAATGAGTTCGATAATATCTTTGAGATCATCGGTCGAAATTTTCTGGTCTTTGGCAAAGAAAGAAACCATTTCTTTGTAAGAGTTCTCAAAGTAGTTACGAACTACGCCACTCATAAAATGGCGTTTATATTCATTTTCGCGAATGGCAGGAGTATATTGGTAGGTATTACCCACACGTTTCGGTGTGACATATCCTTTCCGCTCGAGGTTTTTTACGATAGATGCTACTGTGGTATAAGGAGGTGCCGGTTGCGTATACTTTGCAACAATGTCTTTTACGAAACAGCATTGTAACTCCCAAATGTAGATCATTACTTCTTCTTCTTGTATAGTTAACTTTTCCATGGAGATGTTGTTTAATTACGAATACTTCGCAAATCTACGAATATTTCGTAAACAAGCAATAGCTAGTCGGTTAATAATTGTAAATGTATAAATCTTGCAAGAATATTTTAATTGCATTGTTATTCGGAAATTATTTAAGCATAAAAAAAGACCGGATGAACATTATTTTTTTCTATATAGTCACTCTTTAATAACCTTTATGCAAAAAATAGACTATCAAGGATTTTTTTATATAAAATAAATGAAATATATTTGCGGCTACAAAACATACGTTAAATACGGAAGGGTGTGTTTCAATACTTTAACCGGTTGCGAATAATTCCCCACACTTCAAACAGAACTATTAACTAACAATGCCAACCAAAGGGAAGAGGAAGGCAAACTAAAAAATGAATGATATGAAAAAAGGTTTGATTTTTGTGCTATTTGCACTTGTTTCTATCGTTTCTTATTCTCAGATTTCTTGGAATGCCAAAGTTGGTATGAACATGAGTAACTTTACTGGGGATATGGATACTGACATGAGGATTGGATTCAATGTAGGCGTTGGCATGGAATATCAGTTCTCTGATATGTGGTCTATTCAACCTTCGTTGATGTTCACTCAAAAAGGTGCTAAACAGGATGAAGTGAAAATGAATCCAATGTATTTGGAGATTCCGGTATTGGCTGCTGCAAGATTTGCAATTGCTGATAACCAGAATATTGTAGTGAAAGCTGGTCCTTATTTTGCATTTGGTATTGCTGGTAAGTGTAAAATTGGTGATGAAAAAATTGATTTCTTTGGTGACGGTGATGATCAATTTGGAGCAAAAAGATTTGATGCAGGTCTCGGTGTAGGCGTTGCTTATGAAATTAATAAATTCTTTATTGACTTATCAGGAGAATTTGGTTTGGCTAAATTGGCTGATGGTGACGGTGCACCGAAGAACATGAACTTCTCTATTGGCGTAGGTTACAAGTTCTAAACTTATTATACTCTCTTTATAATATCTCTAAAATCCCTCGTTCTATACTCTCTTGGAACGGGGGATTTTTTTATATCCTTATTAATAAAAAGAAAAACGGCATATCCCATTGAAAGGATACACCGTTAATTCTCTCTCTTGTAATTCTTACTCATTAATCACTTATCTGCTTGGATAAGTTTGCTTTCTCTTTTAATTCTTTGTATCTCTCTATTGCATGTTTGCGACTCATCAGTATTTGCCAGCGGTATACCCAACAGGTGGTCAGGAAATAAATGCCGGCTTGCAACCACAAAGCCTTATATTCAAAAGCTACTTCACTAAGAGTGGCTCCCATATTGTTGATTTTTACAAAGCCGTTAATTCCAACGTTGAGGGAAGATGTAGGATACATACTTCCAAAACGGAGGAATAGCTGCTCCCGGCCAGGAAATTCCTGAAATAAATAACAGGGGGACTGATGTGAATACAAAATCAGCATACGTTTCCCGATTGCGAATGGCAATAGAAGCTGTCATCGCAAAGAAGATACAAGCCGCAAGATAGGGGACAACGAATAATATTAATGAACTGGGTTGCCCAATTTGGTTGAGGCTAAACAATCTTGGAACGACATAAAGTACGTAGAAAGCTACCAATATATAAACTAGGAAATAACTCAATCCTTTTCCTAATACAATTCGTAACGTCCCGTTATAGTGACGATTAATAGGTACAAGATCCTTAAATCTGTTGTTCTCACGAGCAGTTCCTGCAGCGAGACCGATGCCGAGCAATAATGTCTGTTGGATAATCAATACCAATACAGCAGGAATCAGGAAAGCGGCGAACCCGGCAGTGGGGTTGGAGATTTCTTCATATTCTATCGGATAAGCAGTGATTTCATCCTGACGGTCGGTCGTGTTTCCGCTACGTGCAATTTTGATATCCCTGTTCATATCCAGAGAAACGGCAGTGTTGGCAAGAAGCATCGATTTATAGTATAACAATCCGCTCATGTCGCAATAGATACTGACTTGTGTCTGTTTTCCTTTGGCAATATTGTCGCTGAAATCCGAAGGGATATAAATGATACCATACGCACGCCGGTTCTTTAGCATTTGTTTGGCTTCTTCCATATCAGCACAGTAAGAGACGATTTGAATATCGGGTGTGGCATCTACCTTACGGAGATATTCACGACTAAGAGATGAATGTGAATCGTCTACAACAACGGCAGGAACTTCACGCACTACTTCGTTGTCATAAATGAAACTATACAACAACGGATAACCTAATGGGACGAGTATGAAAAATATCAGCACCCCGTCGCGGAAAGTTGTCTGAAACTCCCGCTTCCAGATATAAAACAGGTCATTGATGCCTTGGGCTATCTTGTCTTTTAATTTTATATCTTTCATTTAGGGTATATATTTATAGTAAACCAATGCTTCCTTCAGGCGATGAACCACAAAGAAGGGAGCATCATAAATATTAATAGTGCCATATAGTTGGTCCATGAGTAAGCCATACTATATCCGTTGAGTGCTTGATCGACGTAAATCAGGAAATAATGCCGCAACGGGAATAGATTACTCAAAGCCTGTAGAACAGGATGCATAGCCATGACCGGGAATGAAAACCAGAAATGGAGAACGATATGACTCCCACAGGGAAGCAAAACTTAATCCGAGTCGTAGAGTCGGCAGAGTTCCTATCATAACAATACCACAACATTGAGATGCTAGTACGAGACAGAGTGTGGCAAATATCATCGGAAATATACCGCTGTTGCAAGGAAAATGCAGGAATCCATACAGGTATACATTATAAAATATACCCATGGTGAAAAAGACTACAGTGTGGGGAAGCAACTTCCCGGCCAATGCAATATAAATGGAGTTGTTACTCATTCGTAACCATTCGCGAGCCGTACGATCTTTGATTTCTACACCGATTGAATAGACAGTAACCATAAATATTAATAGCATGAGTACTCCCGGTATCAGTGTATTGCATAAGTATACCGAATAGTTCAGCCACGGATTATTCAGTGGGTGTGTATCGATAACAATCGGTTGCAGATATGCCATAGCCTGATCCTCTGTTGCACCTTTGGCATATAACATAGTCCTTGCAGCGGCTCCTGAAGTGAGTTCTCCCATCATTTTCATATCTCTGAACAATAGGGAGCCTGCAATCAGGTAGGAGTAATTGGTGTAGAAGGAGATTGTCGGTTGTCGTTGGCTCTGTGCCTCTGCCGATAAACCTTTGGGAAGGTAAAAGAATCCATAGATTTTTCCTTCTTGCATGGCAATGCGTGCATCTGTCACATTACTGTAATGAGCTACAACCCCTGTCTGTGAAAAAGCATCCAGGTTGCGGACAATATTACGGGAAGTAGACGAATCATCCATATCTACTACTCCCGCAGGAAGATCCTTGGGAAGTCCCGAATCCATTAAGGTGGTGAAGAATATATAGCAAAACAGTGGGGCAATGACCATACAGAAGAGGTAGAGCGGGCGTGAAACCAACCGCCGGCACTCTCTTTGCATGACCTGCCACAGGGCTATATATTTCTTTTCTCTCTCTCTCATGATTACTTGTCAATGATGACAGACATACCCGGACGGAGGTTTTCCACTTTCTCTATCGGAGAAGCTTTCACTTCGAATGTTTTCAGGTCGAACTGTCCGGTTGTTTTGGTTGCTTTCCAAGCGGCATAAGTCCCTAAGTCTTTCAGATAATATACTTTGAGTTTGATCTTTTTGTTATCCAGAGCAGGAATGACTGCTTCGAATTCCGAACCCATTGTCAGATTTTTGAGCAGATCCTCGCGTACGTTGAATGTTACCCACATATCGTTGAGCTCGGCGATATTCATGATGGGAGCACCAGTACCTACCAATTCGCCTACCTTCGGGAAAATCTCTGAAACTTCTCCGGCAGCCGGAGCTATGAGATAAGTCTCCTTTATGTACGATTCTACTTCGGCAACAGCACCTTTTGCTCGGTTTACCAAAGCTTCCGCGGCCATCTTATCTTCACGTTCTGCTCCGTTCTTTGCCATAGTATATTGCGCTTTGGCTGCTTTCTCTGTAGCAATGCTTGCATCCCGTTGCGCAGTAACTTCATCCAATTTCTGTGCAGGCATTACTCCCTGCTCATAGAGATTCTTTATACGTTGATATGATTTTTCGGCAATGGTGACGCCTGCTTGGGCTTTTTGCCACATTTCGTATGCCGCCTGGATTTGTTCCTCACGTGCGCCTTTGATTGCTTTTGCGTTTTGTGCTTGTGCGGCAGCTTCGGCAGCACGTGCCTGTTCCATTTTTGCCACTACGTCAGGAGCTTCCAAAATGGCCAGCGTATCTCCGGCATTGACACTTTGTCCTTCTTTCACGCGAAATTCCAATATACGTCCCGGAACTTTGCTCGAAACGCGATACTCGGTAACTTCAGCCTGTCCCTGTATGATTTCAGGACCTTTGCGAAGCATGAAGAAGCCAACGACTGCAACGATTGCAATAACTCCCAGTAGAGTAAGGAATGCAAGCAGCATATTGCTGTTTTGTGATTTTATAGGTGCCATATGATTTATGAATTATGATTTATGATTTATGATTTATGTTTTATGGATTGTGGGTTGGTTAGGGATTGGGTTGTTTCTGATTGGATTCTTTACTTTATTTTTCTGCTTTTTATTTATTTCAGTGTTCCCAGAGATTTCTTCAGATAGATTTCTGTTAACTTCACATCTATTTGTGCGTCAATCTTTTCTGAATGAGCGGACAGCCATGCCGTTTGTGCTTCAAGAACATTACTGGTGGCAATCACTCCCTCTTTAAAACCAAGCGTTGCATAGCGCAGATTCTCTTCCGCTTTTTCCATGTTTTTGGAAGACATAACCAGTTTCTTACCTGCTTCTTTTACCTTGAAAGCGGCTTGATTGACTTGCAACTCTATTTTTTCGCGTGCGTCCTGAAGCTGGTATTGTGTAATGCGGGCTTCGGCTTTTGCCGCTCTCGTTTTATAAATACCTTCTCCCCAGTGCCATATAGGTATCTGTACCATCACTCCCACATTCCACATGCCTTTGAATTTGTTTTCAAAGCTGTTGAAGACAGAAGGGTTGGTTACCATATAATTCCCCATCAATGCGATAGAAGGAAGATGTTCGGCACGGGTTACGTTTACTTTCTGTTTATAAATCTGTGTCGCTAATTCGAGACTACGTATTTCCGGACGATTCTCATAAGCGGTAGATAAATCGAAATGAGGGTCTGTTGTCAGTAATGGAATATCTTCCATATTTTCATCTGCTAGCGTGATGGGGGAGCTAAGATCAATACCGCATAGTTGGCACAGCAACATTCGGGCAAGGCTCAATCCATCTTCCACTTTGGTGAGTGTCATTTCTGCTTCATTCACCTTGACGCGTACAGACAAGCCATCCGCTTTGGTGGCTACTCCTTCATTAATCATTTTTTCCACATCACCGTCCAGCTGTTGCAGAAGTTTTAGATAACCTTCCGCCAGCTTCTTTTTGTTAACCAGCGAAACGACTTGCCAATAAGCTTGGTCTGTACTCATAATCACTTCTTGCATACCGCCGTGATGTTGTTCTTGCGCCAACTCTTCGGCATACTTTGTTATTTTGTTGTACGCCCGGATTTTTCCACCCATATATAAAGGCTGTGTCAATGTAAGAGCACCTGCATAGACATTCCTGGTGTCTGTGCGGAGCGCATCCACTAAAGAGTTTCCCGCTTGGTCGAGAGCAGGCAGAGCCGCTCCTAGTTTTCCGCTTAAGGAAGCAATAAGTGGTTTTAATTCAGGATGCGCTGTTCCGATCTCGGTTGCAGCCTGTTGGATAGGACCTGCCAGATTAGTTCCTAGTCCTGAAAGCGCAGCTTTCTGGTCGTTGTTTAATAATGAAAACTCTTTCTGGTTTCTCATGTAAGCTCCGGTTGCCGAGAAATTGGGAAGATAATTCGTAAATGCAGCTTTCCGTTGATAATAAGCAGCATTTATCTTCTCATTGCTTATCAACAAATCTTTGTTGTTGGCAAGAGCTAATGCGCGGCAACTATCCAGACTTAGAAAGTTCTGCGCTTTTCCTATGAAAGTGAGACTTAGCAGAATTGTCAGAAGAAATACTTTTTTCATCGCATCTTGCATATTAATAAGGTGATACTTCTATATTTAATAACCCGGTTCTTATGTAATTTGTTTATTGAAGTAGTCTGTTTTTTTGAACTTGTTTACTTAAACAATAATTGCATAAACAACGATGCAAATGTATGAGCTTTACTTGAAAGTGCAAAATGAATTAGCTTTTTTTAAAATATAGTGGGGTAGGATTCTGTAGAAAAGAAAGAAGGCTGTTCCTCGTAGTGAAGAACAGCCTTTCTTGATATATAAAGTAAGGGGATTAATTACAGAGCACCTACTTCTTTCAAAGCAGCGTTCGTTCCGTGAACAGCTTTTGCGCTAGCTGCGAACTTAGCTTTTTCGTCTTCGTTCAGGTTCAGTTCAACGATCTTTTCGATACCGTTCTTGCCGAGGATTACAGGAACGCCGATGCAAAGATCTGATTCACCATATTCACCTTCCAATAAAACAGAACAAGGAACCATCTTCTTTTGGTCGTGAAGGATAGATTCAACTACGAATGCTCCTGCTGCACCCGGTGCATACCATGCAGAAGTACCTAGCAATTTAGTCAGCGTAGCACCACCTACCATAGTAGCAGCAGCAACTTCTTCCAGTTTTTCGGCAGAGATGAAGTTGGCTACAGGCATACCTTTGTAAGTAGCGAAACGAGTCAAAGGAATCATCGTAGTATCACCGTGACCACCGATAACCATACCTTCTACTTCGTTAGCGTTGCAACCGATAGCTTGAGACAAGAAATATTTGAAACGAGAGCTATCCAGAGCACCACCCATACCGATTACACGGTTTTTCGGCAAGCCCAGAGCTTTCAATGCCAAATAAGTCATTGTATCCATTGGGTTGGAGATAACAACGATGATAGCGTTAGGAGAATATTTCAACAGGTTTTCTGCTACCGATTTAACGATACCAGCGTTCACACCGATCAGTTCTTCACGAGTCATACCCGGTTTACGAGGAATACCTGAAGTAATCACAACAACGTCAGAGTTAGCAGTTTGAGCATAGTCGTTAGTGCAGCCTACCAATGTAGTGTCGAAACCCAACAATTGAGCTGTCTGCATCATATCCATTGCTTTACCTTCTGAAACGCCTTCTTTAACGTCCAGCATTACTACTTCGTCTGCTACTTCATTAAAAGCAAGTACATTTGCACATGTAGCACCTACGTTACCTGCGCCTACTACGGTTACTTTTGACATAATACTATATATTTAAAAAGTTGATAATTTGTTTTATCTTTTAGCGCGACAAAATTACAACGATAATCCTGATTAAAGAAATTTTTCCGTAATAATTTTAGTTAAAGGTCTAAGTTCTCCGGAATGGATAGCTATCATGAAAAAAAAGTGGTCGAACAAGCCGTTGGCAAGCGTGGAAGAGAAGCGGAGAATAAACAACGAAAACGATACAAAAACGAGGGTGTTCGGAGAGGGTGTTACAAAGCGTTGAAACGCCCGCCAGTAAAGGGGAAAAACCCAATGAAAACCAGTAGAGTAGAGAAGAGTAAAGTAAAGAAGAGTAAGTAAAAGTATTATTTCTGTTATAAACAATAGCAATAATACTGGGCAGAGAAGATGGCTTTGGCTGCTGCCGTTGTCGGTTTGGATCACTTCGTCGGTGTCGTTTCTGTTCTCGTGTCCCTCATGAACTGTTCGTCCGGCAGATGACCGCCTTTTGTCTGGTAGGTTATTGATGCTCGCCCGGTGGGTAACGGACATTCACACGGTAGATAACATACGTTTGTACGTTAGGTGAATTCTATATTATTTCTCGGGCTACCGCTTCATTAAAAAATAATTTCAATACTTGTTTGCTAAAGTACCATTTGCTTCAAAACTAGTACGTAAACAAGGTAAAAGTCGCAAATAAGGATACTTCGATCAGGTAATGTCAGTGGCCGCTTAGGATCATAAAGGAGAATCAGTCAGGGTACTTTGCGTCTGTCGGTTCGGCCTGGTTGACTGGTTAATAAATTAAAATTGCATAGATTAGTCGGGAGTTTTTCAAAAACTCTCACTTTTTATACTTGACTTCTGTTGCGAAATGATTACTTTTGCGCACGTTATCAATTCACAACTGAAACTATGAGTAAAAAAAGCCTTCTTATTGCGGCCGTGGCTATCTTGGTGATAGCTATTATTGGTATTACTTATTTATTGTTTACCGAAAAAAAAGCTAATCGGGAGTTAGTGCAGGAATTCCAATTGGATAAGGAAGATCTGGAAAACGAATATAGTCGTTTTGTGCAAGAATATGATGAATTGAAGTTTAAGGTTACTAATGACTCATTAGGAGTATTGTTAGAACAGGAACAGTTAAAGACCCAACGTCTATTAGAAGAACTTCGTACTGTGAAGAGTTCGAATGCAACAGAGATTCGTCGTTTAAAGAAAGAATTGGCTACCTTACGTAAAGTAATGGTTGGTTATATTAATCAGATTGATTCACTAAATAAACTGGCTGCACAGCAGAAACAGGTCATTGCAGAAGTAACACAAAAATATAATCAGGCTTCACAACAAATCAGTAACCTTTCCGAAGAAAAGAAAAATCTGGATAAGAAGGTGACGTTAGCCGCACAACTCGATGCAACTAATATTCGTATCGAACCACGCAATAAACGCGGTAAAGTGGCGAAGAAGGTGAAAGATGTGGTGAAATTGGCTATCAGTTTCACAATCGTGAAGAATATAACTGCTGAAAACGGTGAACGTACCATCTATATACGTATTACCAAACCCGATAATGATGTACTGACCAAGAGTGCATCCAATACTTTCCCTTATGAAAACCGTACACTGGTTTACTCCATCAAGAAATATATTGAATATAACGGAGAAGAACAGAACGTGAATGTATTCTGGGATGTAGAAGAATTCTTATATGCCGGAAACTATCGCGTTGATATCTTCGAAGGTGGTAATCTGATTGGTTCGCAGACGTTTACGTTAGATTAGTTTCCCATCTATCGTCTTCCATCCGCTCCCCACATCATTTTGCTGCGGAGTGTATCGAAAAAGATATGATTGAAGCGTTTGACTACTTTTATGCTATAATCTGCCCGGCGGATCTTGAGTTGAGTTGTTTCTTTGCAGGTTTCGCTTCGCCCGTCAATAGCAACGAGGAAATTATGGCTCCGGCTTTCCACATCCAATGTGATTTCCCAGTCGTCACGGATAACGATAGGACGGACGTTGAGGCTATGCGGAGCTACCGGAGTGATGGCAATAGTGTTGGAATGAGGGACGATGATCGGGCCTCCTACACTCAAAGAGTAGGCTGTGGAACCTGTTGGAGTGGCAATTACTAACCCGTCAGCTTGATAAGTATTCAGATACGCGCCATTAATAGCTGTCCGGATACTAATCATTGAGGAGCTGTCTCGTTTGAGAATAGCTATTTCGTTGAGGGCATAAGGAGAATCTTGGAGATGTTTTTCGTCACAGATGAGTTGAAGCACGCTTCGTTCCTCCACACTATATCTTCCGGCTTGGATTTCATCGAACGTTTCTTCCATCTCCTCGGGAGAAATATCTGCCAGAAAGCCCAAACGGCCTGTATTAATTCCCAAAATAGGAATTCCTTTTCTCCCTACGCGGCGGGCAGCTTTCAGGAATGTTCCGTCGCCTCCGATACTGATTACCATATCAGCGTCAAAATCATTTCCGTCAAACAAGTGATCGGCATGAATGTCCATTTTGAGCTCTGTAGTCAGGAATTGATAAAAGTCCCTGCACATACAGATTTCTGCTTTCTGCCTTCTCAATAGTTGGAACAACCTTAGTGCATGAGAAGACTTTTTAGCCTGATAAGTATTTCCGAAAATGGCGAATTTCATAAGCAATATCATTAGTTCAGGATGCAAATTTGGCATTTTTTCTTGGATTTCTACTTTAAATAACCAAAAAAGAACCCATAATGCGTTTCGTATTATTAGGCAACTAATAATAATATTTGTATTTTTGCGGCAAATATAACGTAGAACTATGACTAAATTAAGTGTAAACATAAACAAGATTGCTACGCTAAGGAATGCTCGCGGAGGAAATGTTCCCGATGTAGTAAAGGTAGCGCTTGATTGTGAATCTTTTGGTGCAGACGGTATCACTGTTCATCCTCGTCCCGATGAACGCCACATTCGTCGTTCAGATGTATATGATTTGCGCCCTTTGTTGCGCACGGAATTTAATATCGAAGGTTATCCCGCTCCGGAGTTTATTGACCTGGTGTTGAAAGTTAAACCTCATCAAGTAACTTTGGTTCCCGATGATCCTTCACAAATTACTTCTAATTCCGGTTGGGACACCAAAGCAAATCTGGAATTCCTTACTGAAGTTCTCGATCAGTTTAACAGCGCCGGTATTCGTACTTCCGTTTTTGTGGCAGCCGATCCTGAAATGGTGGAATATGCAGCAAAAGCGGGAGCGGATCGTGTCGAACTGTATACCGAACCATACGCAACGAACTATCCGAAGAATCCGGAAGCTGCCATCGCTCCTTTTATCGAAGCCGCAAAGACTGCCCGTAAACTGGGTATCGGATTGAACGCCGGACACGACTTGAGTCTGGTTAATTTAAATTATTTCTATAAAAACATTCCTTGGGTGGATGAAGTCTCCATTGGACATGCGTTGATTAGTGATGCATTGTATCTGGGACTCGAACGTACCATTCAGGAATATAAAAACTGTCTACGCTCATGAATGCAATGATCTTGTTAGCCCAAGGGGCTATGAATATGGCCGACTCGCTGGCTACTGCCAACCCCGTATTGACGGAGGTGAACGCTCCTGAAATGAACATGCTTGATATGGCTATCAAGGGTGGATGGATTATGATTGTGCTGGGTGTATTGTCGGTTGTCTGTTTCTATATCCTGTTTGAACGTAACTACATGATTCGCAAGGCAGGAAAAGAAGACCCGATGTTTATGGAGCGGATTAAAGACTATATTCATAGCGGTGAGATCAAAGCGGCTATTAACTATTGCCGTACGATAAACACCCCTTCGGCACGTATGATAGAAAAAGGGATCAGCCGTTTAGGACGTCCTATTAACGATGTACAGGTAGCTATTGAGAATGTAGGTAATATTGAAGTGGCAAAGCTGGAAAAAGGATTGACTGTAATGGCAACTATTTCCGGAGGTGCTCCGATGCTCGGATTCCTCGGTACGGTGACCGGTATGGTACGTGCATTCTACGAAATGGCGAATGCCGGAAGCGGAAACATTGATATCACTTTGCTTTCTGGTGGTATCTATGAAGCTATGATTACAACGGTCGGTGGTCTGATTGTCGGTATCATTGCTATGTTTGCCTACAATTATCTGGTGATGCTGGTAGACCGTGTGGTAAATAAAATGGAATCTCGTACAATGGAGTTCATGGACTTGCTGAACGAGCCGGCTGGAAAGTGAATCGATATGCCAACCTATTAATCACTAACCCTTAATCACTAACAAAGTGGGATTAAAAAGAAGAAATAGAGTATCGCCCAATTTCAGCATGGCTTCCATGACGGACGTCATCTTCCTGTTGCTGATATTCTTTATGATAACCTCTACGGTGGTGTCGCCCAATGCTATCAAAGTCTTGTTGCCGCAAGGCAAGCAGCAGACCTCGGCCAAACCGCTGACAAGAGTGGTTATCGATAAAGACTTGAATTTCTATGCCGCTTTCGGCAATGAAAAAGAGCAGCCGGTGGCGCTGAACGACCTGACTTCATTCTTGCAGAGTTGCGCAGAGAAGGAGCCGGAAATGTACGTGGCATTGTATGCGGATGAATCGGTACCTTACCGTGAGATCGTAAGGGTATTGAACATTGCAAACGAGAATCATTTTAAGATGGTGCTGGCTACACGCCCGCCTGAAAACAAATGCACTGTGGACAGTGAGTGATGCTCTTTTGATTCTGGTGAGCTTTACTGTCCCTCAACCGGATGAAGATGCAGGCGGAGTGCCTGTAATGATGGGAAATGTAGACGCAGCGAGTGGCTTCGATGATCCCTCTCTGGTAGACGTGGATATCATGGATGAAGATGCGGCAGCACCCGCGGAAACAGCACCGGAACTTCCTTCGGAACAGGATTTATTGACGCAGACTGAAGAGGAAACAGTAACCCTGAAACCTAAGACGGAAGAACCGAAAAAAGAAACGGTGAAACCTAAAGAGGTGGTCAAGCCGAAAGAACCGGTGAAGAAGCCCGAAAAAACGGAAGCCGAAAAAGCTGCGGAAGCGAAACGGCTGGCAGAAGAAAAAGCGGAACGTGAACGTAAGGCTGCCGAAGAAGCTGCCAGAAAGAGGGTGTCCGGTGCGTTTGGAAAGGGAGCGCAAATGACAGGAAATAAAGGAACAGCGGCTAGTGGCACGGGAACCGAAGGTAGCAAGGAGGGAAATTCTTCTACCGGAGCGAAGACCGGAACCGGAGGTTATGGAACATTTGACCTTGGCGGACGTTCTTTAGGTACGGGCAGTTTGCCGAAGCCTGTATATAATGTGCAGGAAGAAGGACGTGTAGTGGTGAATATCACCGTGAATCCTGCAGGGCAAGTGATATCGACCAGTATTAGCCCTCAAACGAATACGGTAAATTCCGCTTTGCGTAAGGCAGCGGAGGACGCAGCGAAGAAAGCCCGTTTTAATACGATAGATGGGGTGAATAACCAGACAGGGACAATCACCTATTATTTTAACTTGAGATAGTATCATTAACCAAATATATAAAGGATTATGGGAACTGTATACGCTTTTTTTGCAGATGGTTTTGAAGAAATTGAAGCCTTTACTGCTATTGACACGTTGAGACGTGCCGGACTTAATGTAGAAATCGTATCCGTTACACCGGATGAAATTGTAGTGGGAGCACATGACGTATCCGTCCTTTGCGATATCAACTTCGAGAATTGCGATTTCTTCGATGCTGAACTGTTGTTGTTACCGGGAGGAATGCCGGGAGCTGCCACACTTGACAAGCACGAAGGGTTGCGTAAATTGATTCTTGATTTTGCCGCAAAAGGTAAACCTATTGCGGCCATTTGTGCTGCTCCGATGGTGTTGGGTAAGCTGGGGCTGCTGAAAGGAAAGAAGGCTACCTGTTATCCGAGTTTTGAACAATATCTGGATGGTGCAGAATGTGTAAATGAACCTGTCGTACGTGATGGAAACATCATTACCGGTATGGGACCGGGTGCTGCCATGGAATTTGCTTTGACAATCGTTGACCTGTTGGTAGGTAAAGAAAAAGTAGACGAACTGGTAGAAGCGATGTGTGTTAAACGCTAAACCGTCCATGAAGAAATATGTAATCATTGTCGCCGGTGGAAAGGGCTTGCGAATGGGAAGTGACCTCCCGAAACAATTCCTTCCCATGGGTGATAAACCTGTGTTGATGCATACCCTGGAAGTATTTAGGAGATATGACGAAACACTTCAAATCATAGTAGTGCTTCCACGGGAACAACAGGACTTTTGGAAGCAACTTTGCCAAAAACACAGCTTTGCGGTGGAACATACCTTTGCCGATGGAGGCGAAACGCGTTTTTACTCTGTAAAGAACGGTCTGGCACTGGTGCAGGAGCCGGGACTGGTAGGGGTGCATGATGGCGTACGTCCGTTTGTGTCGGTAGAGGTGATTCGCCGTTGTTATGACTTGGCAAAAGTGCAGAAAGCGGTGATTCCTGTGGTGGATGTGGTAGAGACACTTCGCCATCTGACAGATGCCGGAAGTGAAACGGTCAGCCGGAATGATTACAAGCTGGTGCAAACACCGCAGGTTTTCGATGTAGAGTTGTTGAAACAAGCCTATGCACAAGAATTTACTCCCTTCTTTACAGATGACGCTTCCGTTGTCGAAGCAATGGGAATACCTGTGTATCTGGCGGAAGGTAACCGTGAAAATATAAAAATAACGACTCCTTTCGATTTAAAAGTAGGGAGTGCCCTTTTATAAATGTTCGATTTAGCCACACGCGACATAAAATTTATCTCCGGTGTAGGCCCTCAAAAAGCCGCTGTATTAAATAAGGAGTTGGAAATCTACTCCTTGCACGATTTAATTTATTATTTCCCTTATAAATATATTGACCGGAGCCGCATCTATTACATTCACGAAATAGATGGCAATATGCCGTATATCCAGTTGAAAGGAGAAATTCTCGGTTTCGAAACCATTGGCGAAGGACGTCAACGTCGTTTGACGGCGCACTTTTCGGATGGTACGGGAGTCGTGGATTTGGTGTGGTTTCAAGGCATTAAGTATATCTTAGGTAAGTATAAACTGCACGAGGAATATATCATCTTCGGCAAACCGACTGTTTTCAACGGACGTATCAATGTGGCGCATCCCGATGTAGACAAGCCGGAAGATTTGAAACTTTCTTCGGTGGGATTGCAACCTTATTATAATACGACGGAGAAGATGAAGCGCAGTTTCCTCAACTCTCACGCGATTGAGAAGATGATGGCAACGGTGATTCAGCAAATACAGGAGCCTCTGCCTGAAACACTTTCTTCCAAATTGCTGGCGGAATATCATCTGATGCCTTTGACGGAAGCTCTCCGGAATATCCACTTTCCGACCAATCCCGATGTGCTTCGCAGGGCGCAATATCGCCTTAAGTTCGAAGAGCTGTTTTATGTTCAACTGAATATCCTCCGCTATGCCAAAGACAGACAAAAAAGATATCGTGGATATATCTTTGAGAAAGTGGGAGAGGTGTTCAATACATTTTATACAAAGAATCTTCCTTTTCAACTGACAGGTGCACAGAAGCGGGTATTGAAGGAAATACGGAACGATGTCGGCAGTGGCAGGCAGATGAATCGCCTCTTGCAGGGAGATGTAGGAAGCGGGAAAACACTGGTTGCCTTGATGAGTATGTTGTTGGCGTTGGATAACGGTTATCAGGCTTGCATGATGGCGCCCACCGAAATCTTGGCGAACCAGCATTATGAAACGATCAAAGAACTGCTCTTTGGCATGGATATCCGTGTCGAACTGCTGACAGGCTCTATTAAAGGCAAAAGGCGGGAAGCGATTCTGACCGGATTGCTGACTGGAGATGTGAATATATTAATAGGAACGCATGCCGTTATTGAAGATACTGTCAATTTCTCTTCTTTAGGCTTCGTTGTTATCGACGAACAGCATCGCTTTGGCGTGGCACAACGCGCCCGCCTTTGGAGTAAGAATGTTCAACCTCCGCATGTGCTCGTGATGACTGCTACCCCGATCCCACGCACTTTGGCAATGACATTGTATGGTGATTTGGACGTATCTATTATCGACGAGCTTCCACCCGGAAGAAAACCGATTACTACCATCCACCAATTTGATAACCGCCGGGAAAGTATGTACCGTTCGGTGCGCAAACAAATTGAAGAAGGACGCCAGGTCTATATTGTTTATCCGCTGATTAAAGAAAGCGAAAAGATTGATTTGAAGAATCTTGAAGAAGGATATCAACATATTCTGGAAGAGTTTCCGAAATGTACGGTTTGTAAAGTGCATGGCAAAATGAAACCAGCCGAGAAGGATGAGCAAATGCAGCTTTTTGTTTCGGGCAAAGCGCAGATCATGGTGGCTACTACCGTCATTGAAGTCGGAGTGAACGTCCCGAATGCTTCGGTGATGATTATTGAAAATGCAGAACGTTTCGGGCTTTCGCAGTTGCATCAGTTGCGTGGCCGGGTAGGACGTGGAGCGGAACAGTCTTATTGTATTCTGGTGACGAATTATAAGTTGACGGAGGACACCCGGAAACGATTGGAAATCATGGTACGCACTAATGATGGTTTCGAAATAGCCGAGGCCGATTTGAAATTGCGTGGCCCCGGTGATCTTGAAGGTACGCAGCAAAGCGGCATCGCTTTCGATTTGAAGATTGCGGATATTGTACGCGACGGGCAACTGTTGCAATACGTTCGTGCCATAGCTGAAAGTATTGTGGAACAAGACCCTGCGGCACAGAATCCCGAGAATGAAATCTTGTGGCGGCAACTTAAAGCCTTGCGGAAAACGAATGTTAACTGGGCTGCCATAAGTTGAAAAACGGTTAAACATGCAGTTTATTTGCGTAAATGTGTTGCAAAACATATTTTGTCCCTATCCTCCCTATTTATAGGAGTTTAACGGCTCAATTGTTCCCTCTTTTTGTACTAAGCATCTGAAAAATAGTTAATAACTCTCTTGCCTTTTCATAGGAAAATACTACCTTTGGGGGAATTTTTTTAGTAAATGTATTGTTTAACCATTTGCAAAGTCGAGTATTATGCTTGAAAAAACGCTGGTCATTTTAAAACCATGTACCCTTCAACGGGGATTGGTTGGTGAGATTACTCATCTCTTTGAACGTAAAGGATTACGGTTGGCCGGCATGAAGATGATGCAACTGACTGATGAATTATTAAGCGAACATTATGCCCACCTTAGCGGCAAACCTTTCTTTCAGCGTGTGAAAGATTCGATGATGGCAACTCCTGTCATTGTTTGTTGTTTCGAAGGTGTGGATGCTATTCAAACAGTCCGTACGTTGGCGGGACCGACTAATGGACGTTTAGCTGCCCCAGGCACCATTCGCGGGGATTACAGTATGAGCTTTCAAGAGAATATCGTTCATACTTCCGATTCTCCGG
>SCPN01001015.1_pt1 | contig 20750 bp, 39 predicted proteins | sample 6106831 | NCBI WGS metagenome assembly SCPN01 (sample SAMN10720447, study PRJNA508395) | human gut metagenome | isolation source: Participant 1, 0 month
GCGGCTGATAGCGGAAGATGTGGTTTTGTACATTGTTTGGCTACCTCTGGGTAAAGAGGTGGTTAGCCACGTACGGGAAATATCCATGGAGAGGGATAAATCCAGAGCGAGATGCAAATGTTTAAAACCGATCTTAGTGGCCTGGCAGCCAATTTGGTAGAGCAGTTGTTGAGTTGTCTCATCCACGGTTGTCCTTCTGATCCAAGTAATGCGGTTGGGATGGGAATCCCCCATAAAATCATCGTAAAAGGGGACAATTTTACATGGCATTGTCTAGTAATTTGTCTTGTTTTATTGACATAATTAGATAAAATTCGTCAAGATAATATCTTTTAAATCCTACGGAAACGGCCATTCCTCCTTTTTCATAGGCTGGCTCCTTGACAAGCCAGCCGTTTGCTGGTATCCTGAAAAAAGAACAACTTCATCCAATCAAACGCTAGGATGGGGAGTAGTAGGGCTTCGAACGCTTCACAGAGAGCCGCCACTGGCTGAAAGGCGGCAGCGGAAGACGGCTTGAACTGGCCCCTGAGCGGTCGACCGAATACAAAAAGTAGGCTCGGAATCCCACCGTTAAAGGGGAAACATGTTGCGCCTAGGGCAAGACATGGCAGAGCGGCACAGAATTGTGCAACTGGAAGTGGTACCGCGGAAGTTTGGGGCTTTCGTCTTCTTTATGAGAAGGCGGATGCTTTTGTTTCCAAAGCAAGGGCAGACGGGCCTTCACCGAGGGGAGTTTGTTCTCGGCGTGATCAGCGCCTTGCCCCGGAAACAGGATGCGGCCGCATTCAAAAAGGGGGCGCCTGTGCGGAAAAAGGTGTCCCCCACCTGGAAACACGCTGCAAGCAGCAGAACCCAGCCAAAAGCGGGGCTTTTGGGAAAGGAATTCTGCAAAAGAGGCCAAAAGGCCCACGGAATCGGGGGACTTGCATCTCTTCTTGAAAACAGGTATTATAATGGAATGAGATTTTAGGCCGCGCCATCCTCGCGGCTGGGAGCGTGATGAATTCCAGATGGCAACAAATCAACACAAACTCTGCATGGGATGTATGTCTCCGCTGAACCCGGACGGCAGCTGTAGCCATTGTTCTTATCGCAGCGGCGCGCCCCACCGGCTGGATTTCTTGGCCCGGGGGAGGTTTTGTGCGACCGCTATTTGGTGGCGTTGTGCGTGCCCGCTGCGACGGCCCAGTGTATATTGGTTTTGACCAACAGGAGAACATCCGGGTCTGGATCAAAGAATACATGCCCCAGGGTTTGTACCCGCCCAAGCGGATGGCAGCATTGAGCCCAGCCAGGCTGTGAAATGCCCTTCAAATCGTTAAAATCCGATTTTGAAGACCTGTGCAAAGGGCTCCAGAAATGGGCGGAGATGCTGGTCCCGCTGATCGACCTGATTTCGCCCATAAAACGGTATATGGGGTGTACCGTTGCTTAAAACGGTGACCCTGACCGAGTACTTAAGACAAAACGGCGGGGAATTGACCTGGCCAGATGCCAAAAGATCTTTATGCCCTTGTGCCGGACGGTCTCCGACCCGCACAAAAAGGCTATCTCCACCGGGGATCTGTCCGGACAACATCCTCCTGGACGACCAGGGCCGGCCCTGGCTCTGGGGCTTGGCCATTGCGGCCGCCCGGATGAAGGGAGCTTGTCCGGACCTCTGCCCCGGTTACTCGGCCCCGGAACAGTATGAGGAAAACGGCTGGCCTGGCACCTTTACCGATGTATATGCCCTGGCGGCAGTGCTATACAAAATGCTCACTGGGACCATGCCGCCGGAGGCTCCTTCCCGGATGGTAAAGACAATTTGGCCCCAGCCAGCGACCTCAACGCCCGTGCCGGAGAGCGTATCCGACGCCATCAGCGCCGCTATGATGCTCAGCCCTGATTTCCGGATGGAGACGGTGGAGGAGCTGACCGCTGCCTGCTGGAGTCGGAGAACACCAACACCGCAGTGTTTGACAGCGAAAGGATCAAAGAGGTTGCGGAGCCAGAACCGTCTAAGCCTGCTCCCGGGTGGAAAAGACCATGTTGGGGCTGATGGCTGCCTTGTAGCGATTCTGGTGGTGGCCTCATCGCCGTGGCTCGGGGATGTTCCCAGAATTGTTTCACTTTGGCGGCGAGCCCTCCAGCCGGAGGTATCCTCCTCCCAGGTAGATACTACAGTCCCCAAATTTGTGGGGCAGTACATAGAAGCAGTCATGACCAATGCAGAGTACCAATCTCGGTTTGAACTGCGCACTACCAGCCGGTATGATTCTTCATATCCTGCAGGGGTTGTGGTGGAACAGTCCACCCCGAGGGGCAAAGATGATCCACCGTGGAGTGATTATCTGACGGTGAGCGCGAAGGTCCTCAGGTGGTGGATATGCCGGACATTGTGGGAACAAGCTGGCTTTGCCACCAAGGCGCTCTCCAGCAGGGGATCCGGTACCAGGTGCTGGAAGTGGTGGACGATTCCCTGGAGCCTGGCCTGGTTTCCAAAACCAGCATCCTGCCCGGCGAGCCTTTGGATAAAAGCCAAGATGTGGTTTCCCTCTACACCAAAAGGTGGAAGAGGCGGAGGACACGGAGGGCACCCGATGTGGAGGCTCTTCCGCTGCTTCCCAATCGGAATAAATGAAAAGCCCGCAGCGCTGCGGGCTTTGGCTGTATTGGAAGGGTTCCCTTTGGCGGCGAAACGGGAATTACACACGATCCCGCGCTCCACATTCCCAAAGCCCTGATCTTATTCGTTTTCCAGCAGATGGCCCAGGCTCTCCGCCTTTAAGTAGGCATTGATAAAGCCGTCGATGTCCCCGTCCATCACTGCGGTGATGTTGCCGCCTCAAAACCAGTTCGGTGGTCTTTGACCAGGGTGTAGGGCATGAACACATACGAGCGGATCTGATTGCCGAGAACCAATGTCTTTCTGCTCCCCTTGATGTCCTCGATCCGCTCCAGGTGGGCCCGCTCCTTGATCTCAATCAGCTTGGATTTGAGCATTTTCATGGCGACCTCCGGTTCTGGTGCTGGCTGCGCTCGTTTTGACAGGCCACAACTACCCCGGTGGGAATATGGGTAATGCGGATGGCCGATTCCGTCTTGTTGACGTGCTGGCCTCCCGCCCCGCCGGAGCGGTAGGTGTCGATCTTCAGGTCGGCGTCGTTGATGACGATTTCGTTGTCCTCGTCGGTGATCTCCGGCATCACCTCCAAGGAGGCGAAAGAGGTGTGTCTCCGGCCGGAGGAATCAAAGGGGGGAGATCCGCACCAGACGGTGGACCCCGGCCTCAGATTTCAAAAATCCGTAGGCGTTTCCCCCTCAATGAGGATGGAGGCGCTTTGACCCCGCCTTCCTCGCCGCTGAGGTAATCCAGCACCTTGCATTTGTAGCCGTGGCGCTCCGCCCAGCGGGTGTACATCCGGTAGAGCATCTGGGCCCAGTCCTGGGCCTCCAAGCCGCCGGCCCCTGCGTGGAAGGCCAGGATGGCGTTGTTGCCGTCGTACTCCTTTGAAAGGGTGGCCAGTTTTGGTCTCCAGCTCGTCCATCAGGGCGTTGTATTCCAGTTGGCCTCCTCAAAGGTGGCCTCGGATTCCTCCGGGAATCCATCCCCAGCTCCACCAAGGTCATCACGTCTTCGTAGGCGGAGGCCAATTTTTGGTAAGAGGAGATTTCATCCTTGATCCGGCTGATCCGCTGCAGAATCTTTTGGGTGCCGGCAAGGTCGTTCCAGAACCCTCCTGGGCTGTCTGCCCCTCCAGCTGGGACAACTCTTCCTTGGGGGATTCAGGCCGATGGCGTCGGCCAGGTCATCTATCTGCTTGACGTCCAGCAGTTTAAGCCGCAGTTCATCCAGCAGCAGGACATAATCGTTTTGTAGCATGATATCCTTCCTTCTTCGATGTTTCCACGGGTGTATCTAATTTATTATAGATGAGAACACCGCCCATTGTAAAGTACCATCCCCGTGGATTCTCTGAGGAAAACGGTTTATTTACAAATCTGCTCTTTGGTTTTGGGGCGGATACTATATAATAGATTAAATAGCGGGGAGAATTTCGTCCCAATTGGGAGGATGCCCCCTATTTTATATGAGTGTTAAGGAGTGATCCTATTGGGAAAATATACCGGCATTCCCTGTGCGGCCTGCGGGCGGCTGTTTGAGGAGGGGGATGACATCGTCGTCTGCCCGGTTTGCGGCGCGCCTCATCATCGGGAGTGTTATGAAAAGCTGGGTCACTGTGCGTTGGAAGAGCGCCACGCCCTGGGCGAGGCCTGGCAGCCACCCAAGGGCAAAGCAGGGGGACAACCCCGCCCTGGTGATCTGCAATACCTGTGGCGCACAGACTCCGGCAGATGAGCCCTTCTGCATCAACTGCGGGCAACGGCTGGATGCCCCCCGGCAGGAGCAGCCATCCCGGGGGAGCTATTACATCCCCGGGGTGGGGCCCATCCACAAAAATGCCACCATTGGCGATGCGGTATGGAGGAGGAACTAGCGATGTTTGTCGGGCCCAACGCCCAGTTCTTCCTGCCCGGTTCCAGGCGATCCACCAGCGAAAATCCTCTTTTCCTGGAACTGGTCCGCTTTTTCCTCAACTTTTTCACTTTTTTTACCGCAAGATGTATTTGGTCGGAGGGGTTCTGATGCTGGTTTCGATGGTCACCATGATCCCCAGCGTGGTATTCACCAATGAATACATGAACTCTTCCTCCAGTCAATCACCGGGCAGGTGATCCTATAATGAGGAATTGATGATCCAGATGAGCAGCATCCAGCAGTATATCCGCATTGGGCAGATGGCCCTTTCCTAACCCTGGGATGTTTGCCAACAAGCTCACCAACCGCCCAAAAGGTGATCCGCAAGACCAAGGAGGCGTTTGGGGGAGCCCTGCCTGCCTCACCGGTATCGCTCACCCGGGAAGGACCAATATGACCATGGTCCTCCTGGTGCTGTGCTGGATGATCTTTTTGTACTTCGCCATCTCCTTTGCATCACCAACAACATCATTTCTATCTTGTAAGGGACGGCGGAATTTGAAATTATGAAAATTAAAAACAGTCATTCCCGCAGCGGGTTGGGAACTCCGCGTCCTGCCTCTAAGGCTGTGCCCAAAGAGATGCTCCCCATTGTAGACAAGCCCGCCATCCAGTATATTGTGGAAGAGGCGGTGGCGTCCGGCATTGAGGATATTTTGATCATCACCAGCCGTGGGATGACCACCCTGGAAGACCATTTTGACCGTTCCCCAGAGCTGGAGAGCCGCCGTTGGCCTCTGGGCAAAACCGACTTGTACAACCAAGTGGTGGATATCGCCAACCTTTGCAACATCAATACCTGCGCCAGAAGGAGACCAAGGGCCTGGGCCGCGGTTTACTGTGCCAGGAGCTTTGTGGGAGACGAACCATTTGCCGTCCCTTCATGGGGACGATGTGATTATCCCCAAGGAGAAGCCTGCCACCCGGGAGCTGCTGCGACGCATTTGAGGAGTTCGGCCTGGGGACGGTGGGAATCAAACCGGTGCCTCCTGGAATTGATCCACAAATATTGCTCTTTGGATGCCACCCAATTGCGGGAGGGGATTTTCCAGGTTCGGGATATGATCGAGAAGCCCAAGCCGGAGGAGGTCATCACCAACTACGCTATCTTGGGCGCTATGCGCTGCCCGCCATCTTTCGGTGCTGGAGAATACCAAGCCCGGCGCCGGCGGGAGATCCAGCTGACCGATGCTATGCGGGTCCTGGCCCAGCGGGAGGGATGATCGGGGTGGAATACCGGTAAGCGGTACGACATGGGCAACAAGCTGGTGTCCCTCCAGGCTATTGTAGAAGTGGGCCTGAAACATCCGGAAATTGGGGGAGTTCCACCAATACCTTTGAGCTCTCAAAGTCCCTATAGCCCCGCAACCTGCTGAATTTTAAAAAGAATTTTTGTGCGATTAGTGAAAAACCTTGACAAAAGGCTTGCTGACTGCTATAATTTTGCTGTTGCCGTAAGTTATTCTGAGCGGCATCCCTTGCCCGGACCAACCGGCCGGGCCTAACGTCCAAAAGGAGGTGTCAAAATGCCAAAAACAACCGGAAACTATGAGATTAGCCAGGGATCTTCAACACCAAGGTTGCGGAGAAGTATCGCTGCGCTGACCGAAAAGTTCAAAACTCTGATCAGCGACAACGGTACAATCAACAACATCGAGGAATGGGGCAAACGCAGACTCGCTTACCCGATCGAGGACGAGACCGAAGGCCATTATGTGCTCATCGATTTCACCAGCGGTGTCGCTTTCCCTGCAGAGCTCGACCGTATTTACAAAATTACCGACGGTGTTCTTCGCTCCATGATCATTGCGAAATAGGGTGGTGTAATTGTGCTGAATAAAGCAATTTTGGTCGGCCGTCTGACTGCTGACCCCGAACTGAAACAGACCCCCAACGGCGTTTCTGTCTGCTCGTTCAGCATCGCCATCAATCGGCCTTTTACCTTAAAACGGGGAGCCAGACCGACTTTATCAACATCGTGGCTTGGAGGACACTGAGTTCGTGGCCGTATTTCCGAAGGGAATGCTATCGGCATTGACGGCTCTATCCAAACCCGCAGCTACACCGATAAAGAAGGCAAAAAAGCAACCGCATTTGAAGTGGTAGCCGACGCTGTTAGCTTTGTTGAAGCAAAATGCCGCATCTGGCGCAATGCCGTCCTATGGCGCTCCGGCGCCTCTCCTGTGGTCCTTCCACACAGCCGGTGTCTTACACCAGCGGCTCGATAGGGATTTAGGAATCGAGGACGACGACGATCTCGCCGTTCTAATTTTGTAACTACATCATTTCATAAGGAGGTTTGTACCGTGGAAAGAACTGAAAGAAGCTGAAAGACGGGCCCCAGAAAGGGCAGAAAAAATGATGCCCTGCGTTGACCGTACTGGAGTAGTTATTTTCCGCAAAGATGTTCCCCGCCTGAGAAGATACTCTTGAGCGAGAGAGCAAAATCGTTCCCGCAGAGTGACCGGTACCTGCGCCCGCCACCAGCGTCAGCTGACTGTGGCCATCAACAAGGCGCCCGTCATCTGGCCCTGCCCACATCAGCGACTAATTTTGTTTGTAATAAAAAAGAGGGCGTCTCTCTTTTTATTTCATATGAATTTAGTAGTAACAAAATACGCCAGACAAATATCCGGCGGCCTTTGTGGCAACGAACAACAAAACTACGCTTTTTACAGTTTGTGGTAAATAGTCAGCATGTAGTTGGTCCAGGTCCTCTGCGCCGCTGTCATCACCGAGTGGGTAACCGACTTTGAGGATAGCAAGCTGCTCTGGGCTCATGTTTTTGACATACCGCAGCCGGGCGGCCATCTCTTCCGGGGAGTTGAACACATAACCGTTGACCCCGTTGCGGACCTGGTCCTCATTAAGGGATCCAGCCGCTGAGCACCGGCAGACCGGTGGCCATCCCCTCCAGCATGGAGATGGAGTTAGTGTCCGACAGGGATGCGGTGATGTAGATGTCACAGGAGGCGAGGTAGGGGGGAAGCTCGTCGTGCTGGATCGCCCGGTGAAGGTGACCATCTCCGAGATGCCCAGTTCCTTCGCCTGTTCCTCCAATTCCTCTTTGCAGGGGCCGTCGCCGATGACAATGAGGTGAATCCGGTCCTGGGGGGTCATAGTCTTGGCCCAGTATTCCAGCAGCACATCCACGCTTTTTTTTTTTTTTTTCCCGGCCCACGAAACACGCAATCATCACATCATCGTCAATATTGTACCGCTTGGTCGGAAGGCGGTTTTGGTCTGCTTCGCTGATGTTTTCCGGCATGAACATGTCCAACTCCACCGGGTTGGGCACCACAGTGACCAGTTTATACACCGACCCTGCCGGAAATACTCCTCGCATTTTTTAGAGGGGCCGGTGAGGGCGGAAGCGTTTTTAGCCAGGAATTTGAAATACCGGTGGCTCAACCGTTTGTGACGCCCAACAGGGGGGGAGATATAGTACAGGTAATCGTCATACATGGTGTGTAAGGTATACACCAGTGGAACTTTCAGCATCTTGGCGGCCATCACGCCGGAGAGGCCGATGCCGAATTCATTGTGGATGTGGATAATATCCGGGTGGAATGCCTCGATCAGCTGGAGGCGGCGGTGGCTAATGGGCGGGGCGACGCCGTAATTGTAAAACCGCTTGATCCGGCGCTGTAGGGGGGAGGACCCCATCCTTTTATAATGGCGACGGGCGCTGGCATCCGCAGTGACAATAAGGACTTCATGTCCCAGTTTTTCCAGCCCTTCCTTCAAGATTTTGACATGGGTGACCACGCCGTTTATATATGGGAGATAAGTTTCGGGAAAAGAGCAATGCGCAAAGAAAACCTCCCTCGTAATTGTGTTATGACCTGTTTTGAACCAGTTAGAGTATAGCATGAAAAAACACAATGATAAAGGGATTTTGCCGGATTTTCCAGCCTTGAAAGAAAAATGTAAGAGATTGTCGTCTTTTGTCACATTTGGGCAAAACACAGATTGTGAAAAGTCAAGGTAGTGGGTTCCTGCGGAGGCGGGCCAAAAAGGAGAATGTCTGGGGAGGGATGCCGCTGAAATGGGCGCTCAAAAAGGAAAATAGGGTTTGAAACTGCGGGCGGATTCAGGTATAATATTTTATAGCTGTTTCCTCTTTGCCGTCCCGTTAACCAGGGTGGAATCCACCCTGTGGGTTTTGGCTAGACAATTCAAATTGCGGATTCCCATGGGGTTCCTGTGCGGAGGGTTACTATGAGCGGTGTATATAAGGTCTCCTAGAGAAGATCATCAAGGATTTTAACCTGCAAATCGCCTACATTCCCGGGACCCGTCGGAGATTTTCATTTCCAGCGTAGATGTCAACCGCCCTGCAGCTCGCCGGATTTTATGATGTGTTTGACAACGAGCGGGTGCAGCTTTGGGCAAAAGCGAATTTGTCTACCTGGACCAGTTCGATGTGGAAATTATCAACGCCCGCTGCGACGCCTTTTGCCCAGCATCCCCTGTGGTCATTGTGGCGGGGATTAACCCCTATCCGGGGATGCCGCGCGGCAGCGAAATATGAAGTCCCCTTGCTGATCACCGAAGAGGAGACCTGCTCCTTCCTTTCGGGGCTGATCTCCGAGTTGGTGAGCTGGCCCCCGGGTCACCGCCACGGCGACATGGTGGAGGTTTATGGCGAGGGCATCCTGATCTTGGAGAAAGCGGCGTGGGCAAGAGCGAGACCGCCATCGAGCTGATCTGCGGGGCCACCGGCTCATCGCAGACGACGCGGTGGAGATCCGCCGGGTGTCCGGCCGCACCTGGTGGCTCTTCACCGGAGAACATCCGCCACTTTTGAACTGCGCGGTATAGGCATCATCAATGCGCAGAATATTTGGTATGGGCGCCATCAGGAGACGGAAAAGCTGGATATGATTGTCCAGTTGGAGCAGTGGGACCAAAACAAGGTCTATGACAGGATGGGGATGGAGAGCGAATACATCGAGATCTTGGGCATCAAAGTCCCTGCCACCACCATCCCGGTGAAGCCCGGCCGGAACCTGGCCATCATCATCGAGGTCGCAGCGATGAACCACCGCCAAAAGAAAATGGGATACAATGCGGCCCAGGAGCTTTTGCAGCGCCTCGGCATGGCCGAAGGCGGGGAACTGATCGACTGGGATCAATTCTAACAAAAAAAAGCAAGGGCCTTTGGTGGGGCCCTTGTTTTACATAGAGAAAGGAAGCATCACATGGATTTTCAGCTTGTTGCGGACACCCACACCCATGCCTTGGCCAGCGGCCACGCTTACAGCACTTTGCTGGAGAACCTCCACGCCGCCAAAGCTATTGGACTCTCCTTTGTGTTACACCGAACACGGCCCAGCCATGGAGGACGCACCCAGGCGCTTTATTTTCATAATATAAAGAATCTTCCCGATATGGTGGAAGGTGTGGGCCTTTGAAGGAGCGAGGCCAATATCTGCGATTATGAAGGCACCCTAGATCTGCCGGAAAAGGATCTGGCCGCGTTGGACTGGGTCATCGCCTCTTACCATACCCAGGTGATCGACCCTCCACCAAGGAGGATGCCACACGGGCTGGCTGGCGGTGGCGAAAACCCATTGGTGGATGTCTTGGGACACTGCGGGACAGCCATTATGATTTTGATCAGGAAATGGTAGTCAAGGCCTGTAAAGAGCACGGGAAAATCATCGAGATCAATTCCCACCTTTGAGGTGCCAGGGCTCCAAAGAGAACTGCCGCTCTATCGCCCTCCTTTGCAAGGAGTACCGGGTGCCGGTGGTGGTCAGCTCCGACGCCCACTTTGTCACCTCGATTGGAAAGGTGGGCAATTCATTGGCTCTGTTGGAGGAGATCGGTTTCCTGCCGGAACTGATCCTCAACGGGGAGTACAACCGCTTCTTGCAGGTGGTCCGGAAAACCGCCGCTTTCAATAATTTTTACAGCACCATTCCAATTTTTGGGAGGTAGTATGGATACACGGGAACACTTTTGCAGATTTGCCAGAGCAATGCTGCACCCCTTCTAGATGAACCGATGAGCCGGCACACCACCTTCCGCATTGGGGCCCGGCGGAGTTTTCCTTCAGCCCACATCGGAAGAACAGCTGGTTTGCCTTTACAAGGCTGCAGGGGAGTTGGGCCTGCCGGTCCATCTGTTGGGCAATGGCTCCAACCTTTTGGTCAGCGACGCCGGGGTTAAAGGGGTGGTTTTGCCTGGGGCCGGCTTTTAGCGGGTGGAGCTCATCGGGGAAAACACAGTCCGCGCCAAGGCGGGCAGCACCCTTGCCCAGCTCTGCCGATTTGCACAGGAGCACAGCCTCACTGGCTGGAATTTGCCTATGGCATCCCCGCCAGCGTAGGGGCAGTGTATATGAACGCCGGGGCCTACGGGGGCGAGATCAGGGACGCCCTCCCTCTGTGCCCGCCACATCACCCCGGAAGGGGGAGTTCCCGGCGAAATCGCTGGACCTCTCCTACCGGCACAGCTTTACAGTGGAAAGGCGTACATCTTCACCGGGGCGGACTTTGCCTTCCCGGGAACCGGCAGGAGATCCGCACCCGGATGGAGGAAATCCTCTCCCGCCGCAAGGCGAAGCAACCCTGGAATTCCCCAGCGCGGGGAGCACATTCAAGCGCCCGGAGGGGCCTATGCTGCCCAGCTCATCGATGAGTGCGGACTCAAAGGGATGCAGGTCGGCGGGGCGATGGTCAGCGAAAAGCACGCTGGTTTTTGATCAACGCCGGAGGCGCCACCTGTGCAGACATGCTGGAATTGATCCGGCGGGTGCAGGAAATTGTAGCGGATAAGACTGGCTACCAGCTGGAACGCGAAGTGGAAATTTGGCAATAGGGAGGGATGCCCTGTGGAACTTGTCATCGTCACCGGTTTGTCCGGTTCGGGAAAATCCAAAGTGGTAGACGCCTTGAGGACATCGGCTTCTTCTGCGTGGACAACATCCCGCCCAAGCTGATTCTAAAGTTCGCCGAGCTCTGTTCCCAATCGGCCCAGGCTATGGATCGGGTAGCCATTGTGGTGGATGCCCGAAGCCGGGAGATGTTCAGCACCTTTTCCGAAAGCCTGGCGGAGCTGACCGCCCGAGGGTATACCTATAAAATTTTATACATCGAGGCGGAGGACAGCGTAATTTTAAAGCGCTATAAAGAAACCCGCCGCCGCCATCCCCTGCTGGACGGGAGTGCGACAGCACCGAGGAAGCCCTCAAGAGTGAGCGGAGCTGCTCCGCTTTGCCAGGGAGAACGCTGATTACATTCTGGACACCTCCCTCTCCTCCACTGCCCAGTTGAAGGAAAAGATCGCAGACCTGTTTTTGAGCGACACCAGCCAAAAGCTTTTGGTGAGCGTCATGTCCTTTGGGTTCAAGTACGGCCTCCCCGCGGAGGCGGATTTGGTGTTTGACGTCCGCTGCCTGCCCAACCCCTTTACATCGCCGAGCTGCGGGACCGCACCGGCCTGGAGAAGTCCGTGCGGGACTATGTGTTCCAGCAGCCTCAACTGGCGGCTTGGTCACCCGGCTGCTCGATCTGATCGGATTACCTGCTGCCCTTGTACCGGAAGAGGGGAAGACCCAGTTGACCATCGCTGTCGGCTGCACCGGCGGGCAGCACCGCTCGGTGGCCTTGGCGGAACACCTCTACCGCCACTTGGAAGGGGGGGGCCCGGGTGATCTGCACCCACCGGGACATCCACCGGCGGCAGCAGTAAGGGGGCATACCATGACCTTCACCTATAAAATCAAAAGCGAAATCTACCGCAGCAAGGTTTCGGGGCCCTCGGCGGGCGCCCAGGCCTACGGGCTTCTGCTGTTTGGCAAACACTTTGGGGAGGAGGCCATCGGCCTGGTCACTGAGAATAAGCGGGTGACCAAGCTCTATGCCATGCCATCACCGACCTCGTCGGCATCACCGAAAGCATCACCATCAAGGAGACCAAGCACACTGGGAATTCGGTGTTTGCCGTATCGGTGGACAGCCGGGAGGATCGGGAGAAGGTGTCGCCTTTTCGGCCACCGGGAGCCGAAGGCATCCGAATGGAGAACTTGGCGGAGGAAGGGATTTGGCCGCGTTTTTGAGCGGGTGTTCCTGGCCTGCGGCAATGTCACCGATCCCCAGAAGAGTTACCACCTGGAATTTGTGGTGCCTTCTCCCGGCTTGGCCCAGCCTTTGTGCGACGCCATTAGCTGATTCTGCCCACGCCAAGCTGACCCGGCGCCGGGGCAGGAGATCGTCTATTACAAAGAGAGCGAAAACATTGAGGACCTCCTCGCCACCATGGGGCGAGCACCGCCGCCCTGGAGCTGATGGAGGTCAAAATCTATAAAGACATGCGCAACAAGGTCAACCGGGTGACCAACTGCGAGACGGCCAACATCGAAAAGACGGTCACTGCCGCCATGCAGCAGATCGAGGACATCAACCTGATCCTGCGGGAGCGGGGGGAAGGTGCTTTGGAGGACGACCTGCGGGAGCTGGCCTTTCTGCGCCTCCAAAACCCGGAGATGTCCCTGCGGGAACTGGGAAAACTTGTCAGAGAATATCTCCCGCCCGAGTCAACCACCGCTTGAAGCGGATCGGCGCCCTGGCTGATGAGATCCGCCGGATCCAGACCGCAGCCCGGAAGTGACCAAGAAAGGAGGGGACAGGTGACCGATTTTTGTCATCTACACGTACATACCGAATACAGCCTGCTGGACGGCGCCTGCCGTATTGAAAAGCTGCTGGAGCGGGCCAAAGAACTGGGACAATCCTCTATGGCCATCACCGACCATGGGGTGATGATGTATGGGGTAATCGACTTCTACAAACAGGCTAAAAGCTGGGGATCAAACCCATCATCGGCTGTGAGGTGTATGTGGCGCCCCGCACCCGGTTTGACAAAGTTCTACCGGATCGACAGCCCCCTACCACCTGGTGCTCCTCAGTAAGGACAACACCGGCTATCAAAACCTGATTTTGGTTTCCTAAAAGGTTTATCGGGATGGTTTTACAACCGGCCCCGGGTGGATTTGAGAGCTGCGCGCAGCCAGAGGGGCTCATCTGTCTCCGTCTTGTTTGGCGGGGCAGATCCCCCGCAATTTGGTGGCTGGCGATTACCAGGAGGCGAAGCGGGTCGCCTTGGAATACCAAGGGATTTCGGCAAGCGACAACTACTTTATTGAAATCCAGGACCACGGCATCCCGGAACAGAAGAGGATTCTCCCCGACTTGATCCGCTCCCGAGACCGGCATCGGCCTGGTGGTCACCAACGACGCCCATTACATCCGCAAAGAGGACAGCCAGATGAAGGTGCTGGTCTATCCAGACCAACCACACGGTGGACGAGGATTCCGATATGGAGTTCCCACCCAGAGAGTTTTACATCAAGTCCCGCCAGGAGATGGAACAGCTGTTCCCTGAGATCCCCGAAGCGTTGGACAACACTTTGGCTATTGCAGAGCGCTGCAATGTGGAATTTGAATCTCGGCCATACCACCAAGCTCCCCTACTATACCGCGCCCGATGGCCGGGACAGAGTTTTTTGAAGACCTCTGCCGCACCGGCCTTGTAAACCGGTATGGGGAGAACCCAGCGCCTGAGCTGACCCAGCGCTTGGAGCATGAGATGTCGGTCATCAAAAAGATGGGGTATGTGGACTACTTCCTCATCGTCTGGGACTTCATCAACTACGCCCGCAGCAAGGCATCCCAGTGGGACCGGGCAGATGGCTCCGGCGCAGGGAGCATCGCCGCCTACTCTATGTGGGTGGTACACCGGCATCGACCCCATCAAGTACAACCTGGGCTGTTTGAGCGGTTTTTGAACCCGGAACGGGTCAGCATGCCCGACTTTGACATCGATTTCTGCTACGAGCGCCGCGCCAGGAAGTCATCGACTATGTGGTGGCCAAGTATGGGAGCGACCATGTGGCTCAGATCAACCTTCGGCACCATGGGGCCAAGGGATCGGTGCGGGATGTGGGCAGGGCTTTGGGCATCAGTTACCAGCAGGTGGACTCATTGCCAAACTGATTCCCGGCATGCCGCTGAACATGACCATTGGATAAGTGCTTACCGTCTCCCAGCCCCCAAAGAGCTGTACGAGACCTCCCCCAGGTGAGAAGGAGCTGATCGACACTCGCCCGCAGCATCGAGGGATGCCCCGCCACGCACCCATGCGGCGGGGTGGTCATCACCCGGGACCCAGTGGACACCTATGTCCCCTGCAAAAACGATGAAGCAGCGGGTCACCCAGTTCCCCATGACTTTCACCTTGGAAGAATCCGCCTTTAAAGATGGACTTTGGGCCTGCGCACCCTGACGGTGATCAGCTACGCCCAAAAGATGTCCGCCGCAAGCACCCGGAGTTTGACATCGACAGAATCAATCTTGCGGATGGCAAGGTGTTTGAAATGCTCTACCCTGGGGCAGACCCAGGGTGTGTTCCAGTTCGAGTCCGGGGATGCGCCAGGTGCTGATGCAGCTCCGGCCAGAGTCGATGGAGGATTTGATCGCGGTGATCTCTTTACCGCCCCGGCCCGATGGACTCCATCCCCACTCTATATCCGAAACCGCCACAACCCGGCCCCTTGTCACCTACAAACACCCGCTGCTCAAGCCCATTCTGACGTCACCTACGGCTGTATCGTCTACCAGGAGCAGGTCATGCATCTGCCGCCAGTTGGCTGGATACTCCTACGGCCGGCGGATCTGGTGCGCCGGGCCAGTGTCCAAGAAAAAGGCGGATGTGATGGAGAAGGAACGGCAGAACTTTGTCCATGGCGCCCCAAGGAGGACGGCTCGGTGGAGTGCGCGGTTGCCAACGGGGTCAGCGAGGAGATCGCCAACAGCATCTTTGACGAGATGAGCGGCTTTGGCCTCCTACGCCTCAACAAATCCCACGCAGCTGCTTTATGCCTACTCTTGGCCTACCAGACCGCTTTGAAATGCTATTATCCCAAGGAGTTTTTGGCTCTCCTCACCAGCGTGCTGGACAACACCGATAAGGTGATTGAATACATCAACGAATACTACTGGGCATTCAGGTGCTGCCCCAGCATCCAAGAGAGCGACGAAGGGTTCACCGTCACCGAGGAAGGGATCCGCTTCGGCCTTTGGCGGTGAAAACATTGGCCGGGCCTGATCGGGAGGTGCTCCAGGAACGGGAGGCCGGCCCCTTGAAAGCTTCACCGATTTCTGCCAGCGGATGTACGGCAAGGACCCTGAAACAAGCGGGCCATGGAGAGCTTGATCAAAATGCGGGGCCCTCGATTCCTTCGGTTACCACCGCAGCCAGCTCCTCTCGGGGTATGAAGGGCTGCTGGCCGATATCGACCGGGTGCAGAAAAACAACATCTCCGGGCAGATCAACCTCTTGACTCCGCCCCGGCAGAGGTGAAAACCGAATACCGCCTTCCCCATGGAGGAATTCCCCCCCCCAGATCCTCAAGATGGGAAAAGGAGACCACTGGCCTCTACATCACAGGGCACCCCTATCCGCTTACACCAAGCTGATCAAAAACTGCGGTCGGTGGAAATAGGGGACATCCTCGCCCATGAGGAGGGGCGGAACAAGGCGGTCAGGACGGCAACTCTATACTGTGGTCTGCATCATCACCGGTAAGAAGATGAAAGCCACCAAGAATGACGACACCATGGCCTTCCTCCATCGAGGACTGACCGGCTCCCCTGGAAGTTTGGTCTTCCCCAGTGCTGGCCGCCTGCTCGGGCCTGCTCCAAGAAGGGCTGCCTTGTGCTGGAGGGCCGTCTCAGCCTGCGGGAGGACGAAGGACCCCAAAACCCTCTGCAGGAGTGATCCCCGCCGATCAAGCCCTCGGCCAAAGGGGCCGCCGCGCCGGACCAGCGGGAGGAGAAAACTGCGGGCAAGCCCGGGCGGAGAAAGTGCTGGCTTTACCTGAAAGCCCCAGCCGGGGCAGCGAAGCCTTGAAAAGGCATCCAACCTGCTTTCCATCTTTGAAGGGCCGACCCCGGTGTATGTCTTTTTGAGGACACCGGAATGCTGACCCTCGCCCCTCAATCCATGTCGGTGGAGTACAATCCAGCCTCTTCCTCACAGAGCTCAAACGGGTATTGGGGAGAAAAATGCGGTTTATCAGCCGTAAGAAATCATATACTACCCAAAAGGGAGGGGAGGATCTATGTCTCGAGAGATTCGAACCATCGGTGCTGACCAGCGGGGAGACGCCCCCGGTATGAACGCCGCGGTGCGCGCTGTTGCCCGGGCCGGCATCTACAACGGCTTCCGGTGATGGGAATCCGCCGGGGCTACAGCGGCTTGATTCAAAATGATATGGAAGAACTGCACCTGCGCAGTGTCTGCAATATTCTTCAGCGGGTGGCACATGCTGTATCGGCCCGCTGCCCTGAGTTTATGCAGAAAGAGGGCCAAGAACAAGCGGTCCGAATCTGCCGGGAACAGGGATTGACGCCCTGGTGGTCATTGAGGGGATGGTTCCTTCCGCGGGGCTGGAGCTCTCAAACGGGGATTCCCTGTGTGGGCATTCCTGGCACCATTGACAATGACATCGCCGGGTCGGAGTACACCATCGGCTTTGACACCGCTGTCAACACGGTGATGGAGATGGTGGACCGGCTGCGCGACACCTCCCAATCCCACGACCGCTGCTCCATCGTGGAGGTCATGGGCCGTAAAACCGGGCATTGCCCTTGCCGCTGGGATCGCCTGTGGGCTATCGCCATCTTAGTGCCGGAAATCGAATTTGATTTGGAACGGGATGTGGTATCCAAGATGTTGCGGACCATGCAGTCAGGGAAACATCACTTTATCGTCATCGTGGCGGAAGGGTGGGGAATACCGCTGAAATGGGCTACTACATCCAGCAGCGCACCGGCATCGCCACCCGCGGAACCATCTTGGGCATGTCCAGCGGGTGGAACCCTACTGCCCGGGAACGGCTGATGGCCAGCCAGATGGGCGACCACGCGGTAGACCTGCTTAAACAAGGCCAGGGGACCGGTGGTAGTATACCAGAACGGTGTGATTACCGACTTGATATCAAATCCGCCCTGAAGATGCAAAACTATCGACCTGGACCTGTACCGGGTGGCCAATGAAATCTCCATGTAAGGAAGAATCGCCTTTGTCGGGAAGTAAAAGCCAAAATCAGCGCTTCGGGGTTTTAAAATCTCCGGCCCACGGTATATGCTTAGAGAATCCCCTGCGGCTGGGGATGCAGAAAATTCCCATAGAATGGCTTATATGAATATACAACCCCGCCCCATTTAGGGAGTGGGGGTGTGTATCGAATTATCCCAGCCGGAGGGCGGCATGCCCGGCATACCGCCCCTGAGAGATTTACTTGGGAAACTAGCACGCAGCTGCAATTGTTGTTACAGCCACTGTTGCAGCCGCAACCGCAGCCACAGTTGTTGCCGCAGCCGCAGCCGCAGCCACAACCACCGCAACCACAACCGCAGCCACAGACATACCCACCATTGCCGTATCCACCGCCGCAGCAGCAGCACAGAACGATGATGATCAGAATCCACCAGATACAGCTGCAGTTTCCACCGAAGAAGCCATTGTTGTTACACATAAAGTAAATCCTCCTTAAAAGTGATTTCAACATATACTATGACAATCGCAGGTCTTTGGTTACAAAACATTTTGCCCCGCATAAACCAAAGCCGGTGTCCATATTAATAGTAGAAAACTGCCGCAACCCTGCGGTATGGAGGATGGATCATGTTCCGATTCAACGGCTTTACCCAAAAGGCGAACAACGCGATCAATCTGGCAATTTCGGCGGCCCCAGCTGGGCATACTTATATAGGAAGCGAACACCTTCTCTACGGCCTCAAAAGGAAGGGAGTGGTGTCGCCTATCATCTGCTCTTTCCCAGGGAGCCCAGGGAGAGGACATTCTCTCTTTACTGATCAAGACCATCGGCAGCGGTATGAAGACCGACCTCCCCCAGGGATTTAACCCCCCGATGCAAGCGGATTTTGGAGATGTCGATCCTGGAGGCGCGGGTACTGGGCCACAGTGTGGGCACACAGAACACATTTTAATGGCAATTGAAAGAAAACGACAGCTATGCCGTCCGATTTTAAGAGATCGGCATCGACCCCGACCGTCTGTATAAAAATTTGATCGAAGCAATGGGGGCAGAGGCCATGGAAATCTACGGCACCGACCGCAGCAAAAGGCGCCGACCAAAACGGTAAAACCACAGAATACCAAAACACCCAATTTGATAAATACAGCAAAGACCTGACGGACCAGGCTCAGGCCAATCAGCTGGACCCGGTGATCGGCCGGCAGGAGGAGATCAGCCGGGTGGTGCAGATCCTCTCCCGCCGCACAAAAAACAACCCTGTTTAATCGGCGAGGCCGGCGTTGGCAAAACTGCCATTGTGGAGGGCCTTGCTCCAGCGGATTGTAGATGGGAGGTGCCGGATATCCTGTGGAGAAGCGCCTGGCCCTGACTTGACCAGCATGGTAGCAGGGACCAAATACCGGGCGATTTTGAAGAGCGGATTAAAACCGTGTTGGCAGAGGTGGTCGCTGCTGGCAACATTATCTTGTTTGTGGATGAGATCCACAACATCATGGGCATCGGTGCGGCAGAGGGCGCGGTGGATGCCGCCATATCTTAAAGCCCTCAATTGGCCCGGGGAAATCCAGCTGGTGGGGCTACTACCTGGAGAGAGTACCGCCGCCATATTGAAAAGGATGCCGCTCTGGAGCGCTGGTTCCAAAGCATCCTAGTCAAAGAGCCCACCGAAGAAGACGCGGGTGAAAATCCTGGGGCCTGGGGACCGGTATGAAGCCCACCATAAAACCGCATTAGCGATGATGGCTATCAAGCGGCGGTGACCCTTTCCGCCCTGATACATCAACGACCGGTACCTCCCAGATAAGGCTGTGGATTTGATCGACGAGGCGGCATCCTGTGTGAAGCTAAAAGCCGTTACAGCACCTAAAAGACATCAAAGAGCTGGAAGAACGGCTCAAATCCTGCGGGAGGAAAGGAATCCGCCATCAATGCCCAAGAATTTGAACAGGCGGCTAAGATCCGGGACAGCGAACTGGAGATCAAGGATAAAATTCAGGCGTTGGACGGAAATTGGAAACGGCGACCGCCAGCGGGGAGGTAACCGCAGAGGATGTTGCCCAGGTTGTGGCTAAGGCCACCGGCATCGTGACTACCCTTACCCAGGAGCAGAGCCAGCGCCTTCCATTTGAAGAGGAGCTCCACCGTCAGGTGGGCCAGGATCAAGCAGTGACAGCGGTTGCCAAGCCATCGCCGGGGCCAGGTGGGCCTTTAAAGACCCGGCCGCCCCATCGGCTCTTTCATCTTTGGCCTACTGGCGGCAAAACCGAGCTGACCAAAGCGCTGGCGAAAGCCCTTTGGCAGCGCGAACAAGCGTTGATCCGGCTGGACATGTCTGAATACATGAAGCCCATGCCGCCTCCAAAATGGTGGGGCGCCTCCGGCTATGTGGGCTACGGCGGCCAATTGACCGAACGGATCCGTCGCAGGCCCCATTCGGTGGTGCTGTTCGACGGATTGAGAAAGCCCATCCAGATGTCTTCAATATGCTGCTGCAAATCCTGGAGGACGGCACTCACCGATTCCCAGGGCAGGCGAGTCAGCTTCCAGAACGCGGTGATCATCATGACTTCCAATCTGGGAGCCGGTTTATCACCGAGCGGAAGAACTTCGGCTTCTCCCGCCGGCGGGGAGGACGACGACAAACGCATCCGCAGCGATGTGCCTGAGCTGCGCCTGCCCTCCTTCTGCCGAATTCTCAACCGGGTGGATGACCATCGTATTCCACCAAGTTGACCCAGGAGGAGATCCACACCATCGCCCAGCGGCTGTTGGAACAGGTGAGCCAGCGGGTGGAGCAGATGGGTATTGCCCCTCACTTTGCCCCCAGGCGGTGGAGGCAGTGGCCAAAGCCGGGTTTGACCCCATTTATGGGCGCACGCTGCGTAGGGCCATCCAGCAAAAAATTGAAGATGCTTTGCCGACCATCTGCCAAGGGGATTTTGCGGCAGGAGACAGCGTCCTCTGCACTTTAGAAGGGGAGGAGTACCGCTTTCCTAAAAGGGGAAAAGAGGCAATAGAATTGGCAGCAAAGGGAGGCCGCATCGCGGCTTCCCTTTGTTAGCTCCGCCAAAAAATATTATCTTTTCCATGCAAAATGACGTATAAGCGAGAATTTTCGTGCATGGCCGACCCATTCACAGATAATCAAAAATC
>SCPN01001144.1_pt1 | contig 20741 bp, 16 predicted proteins | sample 6106831 | NCBI WGS metagenome assembly SCPN01 (sample SAMN10720447, study PRJNA508395) | human gut metagenome | isolation source: Participant 1, 0 month
CGCTCTTTGCGTACGGATCGTAAGGGGTTCCCTGGAAATGGGAGGAAAGAGCATACTTGACATCCTCCACCGTGATCTTCTTCTCCGGAACCATGCTCCACGGGATATCGTCGGATTCCGGTCTGTAGTCCGCGTCCGGTCCGTCCCACTTCTTTGTCTTCGGATTAAAGTAGCGCTCCATGAACCATGCTCTTGGTGTATTGTAGATATGGTCGGAATCGCTGTGGCTTCCGAATGCGGCGCGGGCATCAAAATGGCTTCCATTTCCTCCGTTTAAGGAGAGGTCCAGGTGGTTCTCAGCGATAAACTCTCTTAAGTCGGAAGAACACATATGTTCATTCTGCTCGGAGAACGCGTCGTTTAAGTCAAAATCATCGATACCGAACTGGTTCGGCATCACCACGTAACGGTCATCCGGAACACGCTTTGCGATCCAGTGATGTCCGCCGATGGTCTCAAGCCACCAGATCTCGTTGACGTCCTGGAACGCGATACCGTTCATCTCGTAAGTCCCATACTTCTCCAAAAGACTTCCGAGGCGGATCACACCTTCTCTCGCGCTGCTGATATACGGAAGTGTGATGTACACAAGGTCTTCCTCACCGATTCCACCGATGATCTCCTCTTTTCCGTCCTCCGCCGGCTGTAACTTTACAAGCGGGTCTGCTCCGAGAACACGAGCGTTGGATGTGATCGTTTCCGTAGCTGTCATGCCGACATTCTTTTCATTAACGCCGCTGGCCGCCCAGATTCCCTTTCCCTTAATGGCGTTCGGAACTGCCGTAAACTTCATCGGATCTCCCGGAAGATCGATCTCAGCATGAGAGAGAACAGACTTATAAACCTTCGGCTGCTCCTCCGGGTGGATCACCACAAATTTTTTCGCCGTAAAATGTCCGGAACCGGAATCATCATTTCTCGCGATCATCGTTGAACCGTCATAAGACGCGTTTTTTCCTACAAGAATCGTTGTGCATGCCATGTCAAATACCCTCCAAAACTATAATATGCGGCCGTCACTGTCCGCCAGCCGCGGATACGTCCAGTTTAGTACGCTTCGGAGTTTCTGTCAACTAACTGAGGTACCGCGGCAAAGCAGCACCTCACACAGAACCTCCTGTCAACAGTCTCTTTCAGGTTCATGGTAATCGGCAGCTTCTTCCGAATGCACAGCAGCGCAGAACGCCCCAGGGGAATTTTCTCTCCCTGGGGCATTCTCTTATTTCTTCCAAATATTCAATTACTTGAAGTACTTCACACCACTCTCAAACAGCTTCAGATCCTGCTCGCCTGTGATGTTCTTTGCCACATAGTCGCCGCGTCTCTCAGCATGGCCCATCTTACCGTAGACACGTCCATCCGGGCTTGTGATACCTTCGATCGCCATGAAGGAGCCGTTCGGGTTCCAGTATTCGTCCATGGTCGGAACACCGTTAAGGTCAACGTACTGGGTCGCAACCTGTCCGTTTGTGAAGAGCTTGTCGATCCATTCCTTCGGAGCCACGAAACGTCCCTCGCCGTGGGATACCGGGTTCGTGTAAATACCACCGAGCTCTGCGCCTGCAAGCCACGGGGACTTGTTGGAAACAACCTTTAAGTTAACCATCTTGGAAACGTGGCGTCCGATGGTGTTGTAGGTCAGGGTCGGGGAATCCGGCTTCTGCTCTACGATCTTTCCTTCCGGCACAAGACCAAGCTTGATGAGAGCCTGGAAACCGTTACAGATACCGAGCATTAATCCGTCACGCTCATTTAAGAGCTTCATGATCTCGTCCTTTAATACCTCGTTGCGGAACGCAGTAGCAAAGAACTTTGCGGAGCCTTCCGGCTCATCGCCTGCGGAGAAACCGCCCGGGAACATGACGATCTGGGACTGCTCGATGCTCTTTCTGTAGACTTCTACGGAATCGCGGATGTCCTCGGCGCTCATGTTCTTGAATACCTTTGTGATGACCTTTGCACCCGCACGCTCAAATGCCTTCGTGCTGTCGTACTCACAGTTGGTGCCCGGGAATACCGGAATGAATACGGTCGGAGTGCCGATCTTATGATTGCAGATCACAACGTTTTCTGCCTTAAATACTTCGTTCTTAACTTCTTCTTTCCTGACATCGCTCTCTGTCGGGAATACATCCTCGAGAGCTGCGTCCCATGTCTTTAATGCCTCATCGAGAGTGACGGAGACATTGCCGTACTCAAAGGCCGCCTTGTCGGTAACCTCACCGATGACACGGTAGCTCATCTGAAGCTCGCCGACCTTATCAGCCGGAACCTCGCAGACGATATTGCCCCATGCCGGTGCAAAGAAGTCTCTCGGATCCACGTCATGCTCGATCTTGACACCGAGGTGGTTTCCGAAGGCCATCTTGCTGACTGCCTCTGCGATTCCGTTTGCCTCTGCGGCATACGCGGAGATCACGCGGCCTGCCTTGATGTCCTCATGAAGTTTATCATATCCATCCATGATCTGGGCATAATCCGGAAGATCATAGGAATCTTTTTCAATTTCAAATACAACGATCTTATTTCCGGCCTTCTTAAATTCCGGGGAGATCATGTTCTTCGCGCTTGCAACGTCAACCGCGAAGGAAACCAGGGTCGGCGGAACGTCGATCTCTTTTCCGCTCTCCTCATCGAAGGTACCGGACATGCTGTCCTTGCCGCCGATGGACGGAAGTCCGAAGCCAAGCTGCGCGTTGTAGGCACCGAGGAGTGCTGCGAACGGCTGGCTCCATCTTGCCGGCTCGCTGCTCATTCTGCGGAAGTACTCCTGGAATGTGAAGCGGATCTTCCTGTAGTCGCCGCCTGCTGCCGCGATCTTAGCGACAGATGTGAGGACTGCGTAGATCGCGCCGTGATACGGACTCCAGCTGGAAAGATACGGATCAAAGCCGTAGCTCATCATGGTCACAGCGTCGCACTTTCCTTCCAGAACCGGAAGCTTAGCGACCATGGTCTGGATCTCAGTCTGCTGATATTTTCCGCCGTACGGCATCATAACGGTAGATGCGCCGATGGAGGAGTCGAACATCTCCACGAGACCTTTCTGGGAGCAGACATTTAAGGAACCGAGCATCTTCAGCCATTTTTCCTTAACGTCTCCTACTTCTTTCTTTTCAAACGGAGTTCCCTCATGGTTCGGAACCTCCAGGGTAACGTCTGTCTCCTGATGAGCGCCGTTTGTGTCGAGGAACGCACGGCTTAAGTCAACGATGGTCTTTCCCCGCCATGTGAGGACGAGTCTCGGGCTCTCTGTGACTGTTGCGACTGTGACAGCCTCAAGGTTCTCCTCCTTGGCGTATCCTAAGAATGTGTCAACATCTTTCGGATCAACGACAACTGCCATTCTCTCCTGGGACTCAGAGATCGCAAGCTCTGTTCCGTCAAGACCGGCGTACTTTTTCGGTACTTTATCGAGATCGATCAGAAGTCCGTCAGCCAGTTCGCCGATCGCCACGGAAACTCCGCCTGCACCAAAGTCATTGCATTTCTTGATAAGTCTGGAAACTTCCGGACGGCGGAACATTCTCTGGATCTTTCTCTCGGTCGGGGCATTACCTTTCTGGACCTCAGCGCCGCAGACCTCGATGGATGCCTCTGTGTGCACCTTGGAGGAACCTGTCGCACCACCGATACCGTCACGTCCGGTACGTCCGCCAAGTAAGATGATCACATCGCCTGGATCGGATGTCTCACGGATGACGTTCTTTCTCGGAGCTGCCGCCATAACGGCACCGATCTCCATTCTCTTCGCAACGTAGCCCGGATGATAGAGTTCTTTTACATAGCCGGTCGCAAGACCGATCTGGTTTCCGTAGGAACTGTATCCATGGGCAGCTTCTGTGACGATCTTTCTCTGAGGGAGCTTGCCCTTTAATGTCTCATTTAACGGTTTTGTCGGGTCAGCCGCACCCGTGATGCGCATTGCCTGGTATACATAAGTACGTCCGGAAAGCGGGTCACGGATCGCGCCGCCGAGGCATGTTGCCGCGCCGCCGAAGGGCTCGATCTCGGTCGGATGGTTGTGGGTCTCATTCTTGAAGTTTACAAGCCACTCCTCAGTCTTTCCGTCGATCTCCACCGGAACGACGATGGAGCAGGCGTTGATCTCATCGGACACCTCAAGATCCTCTAATTTGCCCTCTTTGCGGAGCTTCTTCATACCCATGATCGCAAGGTCCATGAGGCATACGAACTTGTCGTCGCGTCCTTTGTAGATCTCCTTGTGGTCAGCAAGGTACTGGTTGTAGGTGTCCTCGATCGGTTTCTTGTAGTCACCCTCTGTGAATGTCACTTTTTTTAACTCTGTGGAGAATGTGGTGTGACGGCAGTGATCGGACCAGTATGTATCAAGCACGCGGATCTCTGTCACGGACGGATCTCTGTGCTCTTCATTCTTATAGTAATTCTGGATGTGAAGGAAGTCCTTGAAGGTCATTGCGAGGTTTAAGGAACTGTAGAGTTCCTTTAAGGCCGCCTCGTCCATGTTCTTAAAGCCGTCGAAGACCGCAACGTCCTCCGGCACATCAAATACGGTCACAAGTGTCTCCGGGATCTCCTCGGATGCCTCTCTGGAGTCCACCGGGTTGATACAGAAGGACTTGATCGCTGCGATCTCCTCTGCGGAAAGCTTTCCGGAGATCACATAGGTCGTTGCGGAGCGGATCACCGGCTCCTCGCTCTCGTTTAATAACTTTACACACTGCTCTGCGGAATCGGCTCTCTGGTCGAACTGACCCGGAAGGTACTCAACGGAGAATACCACATCCTCTGCGCTGTGCGGGAATGTCTCCTCAAACACATCGTCTACCGGCGGCTCGGAAAAGATTGTTCCGAGTGCCTCTTTATATACATCCTCAGAAATATTTTCAATATCGTAGCGGACTAACACACGGACGCCCGTTACCCCTGTAATGTCAAGATAGCTCGCGAGCTCTTCGCGAAGCTCTCCCGCCTTGATTGCATATTCCGGCTTTTTCTCAACAAATACGCGCTTTACGCTCATAGTCTCTCCTCCTGGAAAACGGCTTTGTCAGATGGTTTTCATTTTGCCTTAATCATAGCACAGGTCAGTGTGATTAGTAAAGTTAATATATTTAATTTATTTTATTATTTATTCTTATAAATTATGTCTTTGATCATCTACAGAATCTGCCACCAACCCGCTTATTCCGCATGCATGGCAGCTGAAATCCATTTCTGATGCGTTCCACAGCCTGTTCACGCTCTGATCTGCATTTCAGATCCCAGTGGCAGAACTGTCTCTATACGATAACCTGTCGACTTAGCCCTGTAAACTCTGGTTGATCTTACTCATGCTGAGCGCGTCCATGGTCACCTTCTGCGATCTCGTGTACCTCGTCCTCGGTCATCTTCATGCGCTCCGCGCAGCTCGGAAAGCTTTGCCTCCCGCCCAAGCTCCTCCGCCATGGATTTCGATACCTCCTGAAGGACATTGACGCGGGCTAACATCTCCTCCTCGATATCCGCTTCCTTCTTCTGATCGTTGATGATCTCCTCCATACGGACACGGATCCGGCTCTCCAGAAGTTTTTCAAAACTATCCTCGAACCCTTCATCCGCCAGCATCATGAGCTCCATGCTGGCTTCCTGGATCAGGTCCGCCATCGGAACACCTTTGTTGATGTAATCCTGGACGAAGAACAGGGCATTCTTTAAGTTGCCCTTGATGAGGCGCTCTCTCGCCGCCTTGTTTCCGTTCCGGATCTCGCCGAGAAGCTTCTTGTTCTCCGCCTCACTGCAGGGCGGGATCGCCGCGATCTCTTCCATATATACGCGGTAGATATCCTCCGCGCTTAAATCGTCCTCGGAGTTGTTGAACTCATCGTCAGTCTTTGCGTTCTCTTTTTCGTTCTCATATCTCATTTTTTCTGCCATAGCCTCTATAAACCTCTCTGATTTTTCTTGATTACTGCTTCAGCTTTCACAGTTATTCTCTCTTCGCAAAGCTTTTTTGCTTCTCTTTTGCACCTGTTTTTCTTATTTTTCGCACGACGGATTTCTTCTTCCCGCCCCGCCGCCTTTCCGTAATCATACCATATTTTCCACCCGGCTTCCAGACAAAACAACACTTTCTCGTTTTTTCCTCTTTTCAAATCCCGGTTCCTGTGATAAAATAGCCTTGTTTCATTAGGAGGACTAATAATGGATATTAACTATGAATTATATAAAGTATTTTATTTCGTTGCAAAAACTCTGAGCTTTTCCGAGGCATCGAAATGCCTCTATATTTCCCAGTCAGCCGTCAGCCAGTCTGTGAAGGTTCTGGAAAAAAAGCTGGGCCAGACGCTCTTTATCCGAAGCACGAAGCGGGTCCAGCTCACCCCGGAAGGCGAGATCTTATTTAAACACATCGAACCTGCAATGAACCTGATCCATAAAGGCGAGACCCAGCTCTTAGAGGCCAACACCCTGAACGGCGGCCAGCTCAGGATCGCCGCCAGCGACACGATCTGCCGCTATTTCCTTGTCCCATATTTAAATAAGTTCCATAAACTCTACCCGAACGTTCATATTAAAGTAACGAACTCCACCTCGATCGACTGTGCCCGCATTTTAGAGAACGGACAGGTGGACTTCATTATCACCAACTATCCAAATTCCGGTCTCTTAAACACCCACAGTGTCCGGGCGATCCGGGAATTCCGCGATGTCTTCGTTGCGAGTGCTGACCATTTTCCGTTGCGGGACAAGACCTTCACCCTCGCCGAGCTTCTCGATTACCCGATCATGATGCTGGACCGCAAGAGTACCACAAGTGAGTTCTTACACTCCATGTTCCAGAAGTCCCATCTTGATCTGGTCCCGGAGATCGAGCTTAGCAGCAATGACCTTCTGATCGACCTGGCCCGCATCGGCCTTGGAATCGCCTTCGTGCCGGATTTCTGTATCCCAAAGGACGAAAAGCAGCTCTTTATCTTAAAGCTCTCCGAGACACTTCCGGTCCGCCAGCTTGTTGTGGTCCATAACGAAAACCTTCCGGTCTCCCAGGCCGCGAAGCAATTCATGGATATGTTGTAAGACCTGCAGCAGCCCTTCACCAGACCTGCATATTCCCTGCACCGTCCCGGCAAACGACTGCCCGGATATCCATCTACCTGCCCCGTGACTCCCAGAAGTCCGAAAGGCACTGACCGACGTTCTTTCTGTTTACCATCTGGAAATGCTCCCATTCCCTTGGGAACAGTTCCAGATATTCTTTTTTCAGGAACCTGTCATCGAGAAGCAATATGATTCCCTCGTCCTCCGTCGTCCGGATCACACGGCCCGCCGCCTGTAAAACCTTATTCATTCCCGGATACTGATACGCAAAGTCAAATCCCGCTTCTTCTTTCTCCTCAAAATACCCCCTGAGAACCTCCTGTTCCACGCAGACCATCGGGAGTCCCGTTCCGACGATCACGGCACCGATGAGCCGCTCTTCCTTCAGGTCTATCCCCTCCGAGAACACGCCGCCCATGACGCAGAATGCCGCAAGAGAATGATCCCGGGGCTTTTCGAATTCTTCCAGGAATTCCTGGCGTTCCTGCTCCTTCATGCCCTGTCCCTGGACCAGGAGATCCGCTGGGAAGTCCACGTCCTCCACGGCATATTCCACCTGTTCCATATACTGGTAGGACGGGAAGAATATCATGTAGTTGCCGCTCTTAGAGAGAACCACCTCCCTGATATACTCCGCCACCTTCCGGTATTCGCTCTCGCTGCGCCTGGAGTAGCGGCTGCTGACGTCCGTCGCAACCATGAGAAGACGTTTTTCTTCCTCGAAGGGCGAGTCCGCATAGACCGCGTAGTCGTCCTCGTTTCCGGAGAGCAGTGTCTTGTAATACCGGATCGGCAACATGGTTGCCGAAAACAGGATCGTGCTGTTTCCCTGGGACATGCAGAGGGAGAGGTTCGCCGACGGGTCCACGCAGAAGAGCCTTACTTTAAAGGAAGTGACTCCCACGTTCTCCGCGTAGATCCGGTAATGGTCATCCAAAAGCTCGTACACGTTTAAAAACCCTGAGACCAAAGTAAAAGTCCAGAACCGTATCCCTGCCCTCAAACTCCGGAAAATCTTCCAAGAATGTCTCCATATCGGAGAACACTGCCATCGCAGCTGCCGCTAAGGATGTCACATCGGAGAGCAGCTGCCATGTCTCGCACTCCCGCTTCATTCCCAGCATCACCTGGCTGCATTTTTCCAGATTTTTCTCCAAGCGGGGCGCTTTCTGCTTTACAGGCGCTTTACGGTGAGGAGATCTTCTTTTTTTAATTCAGCGCTGTACATCTCCCTCGCGCGGGAGACCAGATTGTGGGCCTCATCCACGAGGAACAGATAATCACCTTTCTGTCCGTCCGCGAAGTAGCGTTTCAAGCGCACATTCGGGTCAAACACATAGTTGTAATCGCAGATGATCCCGTCGGTCCAGCTGGAGATGTCCAGACAGTATTCAAATGGGCATACCCGGTACTTTTCCGCGTACTGCAGGATCTTCTCTCTTGTCATCTCCTGTTCCAGGTGGAGAATATCGAATACCGCCTCATTGACCCGGTCAAAGTGGCCTTTCGCGTATGGGCACGCGTCCGGGTTGCACTCGCACTCGTCCATGGGACAGAGTTTTTCCTTTGCCGTTATTGTCACCGAGGTGAAGATCAGGCCATGATCCCTTAAGATCCGAAACGCCTCCTCCGCCACGGTCCTCGTCACGGTCTTTGCGGTGAGGTAAAAGAGCTTGTCTCCCTTTCCTTCCCCGATGGCACGGACCGCCGGGAATACAGTGGAGAGCGTCTTTCCGATTCCCGTGGGAGCCTGGATAAACAGGCGTTTTTTCCGGCTGACGGTCCGGTAGACGGATACTACAAGGTCACGCTGTCCCGCCCGGTAAGGGAACGGGAATTCCAGGTGCCCGATGGAGGCGTCACGGGTCAGCTCATGGTGGTAGAGGTACCTCGCCCACTTAAAGTATTCGTGAACCACGCCGGAAAACCATGTCTCCAGCTCTTCTCTCGAGCGGTCGGTCTGGAATCTTTTTATTTCCTCTGTTTCAAGGTTACAGTAGGTCATCTGCAGGCGGATCCCGTCGAGATCTTTGTCGCAGCAGTAAAAATATCCGTAGCACATGGCCTGGGCGAGATGGACCTCGATGGGCTCCTCCAGCCTTGAAATGTCCGTGTACATGCCTTTGATCTCGTCGATCACCGGGATCCCGTTTTCCGCGAAGATTCCATCGGCGCGTCCCTCCACGAGAAGCGTGATCTCCTGCTCCTCGTCCTGGACCTCATGCTTTAAGGGGACCTCCGCCCGGTAGCCGGATCCCATCCGCTTCTGGATCTTCCTGTGGATCCTTCCTCCCGCCAGCATGGCATCCTTCTGGGCGTTTCCGGAACAGCGGTTGTCGATATCCCCGGAGCGCAGCACGAATTCCACCAGGTTCCGGACCGAGATCCGGATCGCTTTCCTGTTTTCTTCGCTCATGAGACGCTCCTTTCCTGTGGATATGCTGATCGACCACCGCTCACCACCCCACATATGTTCCTCTTTTTCCTGAATCCTGCTATATGCCGCACATATCGCTCCCGCAAGTATAACATTTTTACAATTTCCTGTAAAGTAATGCCGTGTGTTCACAGAACATATGGCAGGTCATCTGTTACTGTTCACGCTTTGCGCAAACAGTAACTGATTTTGCCGATGCTTCGCATTCCAAATCGGCAAAATCCACTACCACCACTGTATTGTACGGAATTTTCAGTTCAGAAAATTCCTACCCGTGTACAGTAACGTCCATCTATCAAATGCTTTCCGTGCTATTTTCCCGTGCTGCCGGAATTTTCACGCTTTGTGCCGCCCGCCGGACGCAAAAAAGACAGCCTGCCGTACTTTTCATACAGCCGCTGCCTCTTTCTTTATCTTTATGTATATTTTTACGCTACCGCGTGCATCGGATTCTTTCTCTCAAGAAAAGCTTCGAACGGCGCATTCTCGCCGTCATATTCAACGGTGAGGATCTTTGTCAGATCAAGGCTCAGTACTCCGAGAAGAGACTTCGCGTCGATGATCATACGGTTATAAAATACATTTACATCAAAATCGCAGCCGCTTGCGATGCTGACAAACTCCTTCGCCTCGTCTGCGGACACAAATTTTACTTTTTTCTGTTTCATCATGATTCCTTAACTCCTTTTTTGTTAAACCCTTTGATGTCAAATCCTTTATATTTTTACGATTCTACATTTATACCACATTCAAATTCAAGCGTCAATCGACAATTATCACCATCTTTTTGATAGTTTTATGACAAATTTTGTCATTTGTTACAGAAAAGCAGCCAGATTTGTCTATCGGATCAACATCAACTGGTCATCAATATTCGTGCAATCAAATGCGGTCAACACCATACATGTCCGGCAGTGGTCAATAATCTTGAAGGAATGCCGAGTTCCTTCACTGCCGGATCATTAATCCCGATTCTCCGATACAGACCGATCGTAGCAGAAATGCCTATCAACGATCGGGGCCGGAGCCGATCGCGGAACGGGATTGCAAGGAAGATCGGAGATAAGAACAAGGATAGCAGGAACAGGATACCGGTCGTCAAGGATGTAAGACCGGTTCTTCCGCCCTCTGTCACGCCGGAAGCGCTCTCCACAAATGTTGTGACTGTGGATGTACCGAGGCAGGCACCGCAGGTCGTACCGACCGCGTCTGCAAGGAGCGCGCCCTTGATCCGCGGGAGTCTTCCCTCGGAATCCAGCATATCCGCCTTTGCGGACACACCGATCAGGGTTCCAAGTGTGTCGAAAAGGTCAACAAACAGGAATGCGAATACGATAACGATGAATTCCAGTACCGGAACGCCCTTTAAGCTGAACTTGAACATGATCGGCGCCAGGCTCGGGATGGAAATTCCGTTGGAAAAATCCGGGAGCAGGTTGTAAAAGCCGAGATCCGGATTCGGGATGTAAATGCCCGCAAACTGGCAGATGATTCCGAGGATCCAGGTAATCAGGATACCCCAGAGAATATTTCCTTTGACATTCTTTACGATCAGGATTCCAGTGATCAGAACACCAAAGATCGCAAGGAGTACGGTGATCCCCGCGTCGCTCATGGACGCTGTGAGACCGTCAGCGAGAGTTTTGTTGTAGCCGTCAACAGAGAACAGACCTACAAGCGTTGCTCCACCGATCACGATCTTCGCATTCTGAAGACCAAGGAATGTGATGAAGAGACCGATTCCAACGCTGACCGCTTTCTTTAAGTTAAACGGGATCGCGTTGAAAATCGCTTCCCTGATGTTGAAGCAGGACAGGATGATAAAGATGATACCTTCCGCGAGAACTGCCGCAAGAGCAACTTCCCAGGAATAGCCCATGCCGAGAACAACCGTGTATGCAAAGTACGCGTTCAGACCCATTCCGGGTGCCAGGGCGAACGGGTAGTTCGCGAACAGTGCCATGCAGAGTGTTCCGATGAAGGATGCCACCGCTGTCGCTGTGAAGACCGCGCCGTGATCCATTCCCGCCGCCGCAAGAATGTTCGGGTTTACCGCCAGGATGTACGCCATCGTCATAAACGATGTCACACCGGCCATGATCTCAGTCTTAACAGTTGTGTTGTTTTCCTTGAGATGGAAAATTTTTTCGAGACTCATTTGTTTCCCTCCAATTTGTTTTATCAGTTTTTGTTATAAAACCGCTACTTTCTATTATACGTGGTACTAATAGAAAAGGCAAGGGAAAGAAATTGGGGGTTCCGAATATGGTTACAGTTCAGCCATGCGCTGGTTTGAATGAGAAAGTGTGTTGCAAGCTTGCTTGCATAAGCACTTTTTCATCCAAATCAGCATATGGTGGAACCACCAAGCTTCTTGTTTTCATGAATATGAAAACAAGAAGATGTAATGGCTGAACTGTAACAGGATTTTGCCGATGCTTCGCATTCCGAATCGGCAAAATCCACTACCACCACTGTATTGTACGGAATTTTCAGTTCAGAAAATTCCTACCCATGAAAAGTAACATCTGCTCCACAGGGAGCTTTCCCCGCTTCTGCATCCTGCATCTTCAAATTACTTTCTCATAATGATCTCGTCTCTTCCCGGACCATTGGAAACCATCGTGATCGGCACTCCGATCTCCTCCTCGATCGTCTCGATATATTTCTTGCAGTTCTCCGGAAGATCCTCATAGTTCTTGATTCCACGGATCTCACACTTCCAGCCCGGAAGAGTCTTGTATACCGGTTTTGCTTTCTCAAGCTCCGGAGTTGTCGGGAAGTCTTTTGTTACCTTTCCATCGATCTCATAGCCTACGCAGATATGAAGCTCGTCAAGATATCCTAAAACGTCGAGAACCGTGAGGGCAACCTCTGTGGATCCCTGGATCTGTACGCCATATCTTGATGCGACTGCATCGAACCATCCCATTCTTCTCGGGCGGCCTGTCGTCGCACCGAACTCACCGCCGTCACCGCCGCGGCGTCTTAACTCGTCTGCCTCTTCACCGAAGATCTCGCTGACAAACGCACCTGCGCCGACTGCGCTGGAGTAAGCCTTAACGACTGTTGTGATGTTCTTGATCTCGTACGGCGGGATGCCTGCGCCAATCGCGCCGTATGCAGCCAGTGTGGAAGAAGATGTAACCATCGGGTAGATACCGTGATCCGGATCCTTTAAGGAACCGAGCTGGCCCTCTAAGAGGACATTTTTTCCTGCCTTGATCGCATCGCGAAGGTATTTGGATGTGTCGCATACATACGGAGCGACCATCTCCTTATACTCCATAAGTGTATTGAAGATCTCCTTCGGATCAAGAGCCGGCTGATGATATAAATGCTCTAACATCACATTTTTCAGTGTGCAGACATTTTCGATCTTATCCATCAGTTCCTTCTCATCACCGAATAACTCGTTGACCTGGAAACCGATCTTTGCGTATTTATCAGAATAGAACGGAGCAATTCCGGACTTTGTGGAGCCAAAGGACTTACCTGCCAGACGCGCTTCCTCATAAGTATCGAATAAAATGTGGTACGGCATTAAGATCTGTGCTCTGTCGGACACAAGGATCTTCGGCATCGGAACGCCCTGGCTTGTCAGGTCGTTTAATTCTTTAACAAGGAACGGGATGTTTAATGCCACGCCGTTTCCGATGATGCTTGTTGTATGATTATAGAATACACCTGACGGAAGAAGATGAAGGGCAAATTTTCCGTAATTGTTGATAATTGTGTGACCAGCGTTACTGCCGCCCTGGAAACGGACAATAATGTCGGATTCCTTTGCAAGCATATCTGTGATCTTACCTTTTCCCTCATCGCCCCAGTTGGCGCCTACGATTGCTCTAACCATGTTCTAATATCCTCCTTTGGACGTTTAAACGGAATGCGCGTTCCGCATCCCGGCGTCTTACGCGGTTGTACGTGTCATACTCATGACACTCCCATAGTTTACAACAAAATCATCCATAAGTAAAGACAATATTTATTATGAAGTCCATAATGTCTAATTATGGTTACAGCACACGGGCACTCCATGCCCGCGTACTGTAACAGGATTTTGCCGATGCTTCGCATTCCGAATCGGCAAAATCCGCGGCCATAACAGTATCTTACGGAATTTTCAGTTCAGAAAATTCCTACCCATGAAAAGTAACTAATTATGCACTGCAATTCATACAGGGCACGAACTACAGACGGAAAACATTTTATCCTATACTTTTCGTTCCCTTAAGACCTCTAAGAACCTCTCTCCTGCCGAGGAGATCGGCACCTTCTTATCCGTCACGACGCAGATCTCGCGCTCCGGCATCATCTCCCGGAAGGCGAGCTCGAAGAGCTCCCCGCTCTCGATCTTCTCCTTTGCGAACTCTTCCATCACGCAGCCGATCCCCATGTTTCTGATCGCGAACTGGACGATCATGTCACTGGTGGCCAGCTCAAACTCCGGCTCCAGAACGATCCCACGCTGTTCCAAAAAACGGTCCATGAACTTTCTGGTACTCGTATCCTTTTCCAGAAAGATGCAGGGAAGCTGCTCCAGCTCCCTGTACTCCATTCTCTTTCCCTTTAATGTCCAAAACTTATTTCCAGCCACAAAGGTATTCCGGATCTTCTTCACCTCAAAGGATTCCACCTCCGGTCTTGCGTCAAAAGGCGTGCTCACCACACCGAAATCGATCTTTCCCTCGTACAGGGACTCGATGGTCTCCGGTGTCGGCGCATTTGACACCATGACCTTGATATTCGGGTAGCGCTCATGGAAAGTCTCAAGGTACGGGAGCAGGTAAAACTGCAGTGTCATATCGCTGGCACCGATCCTCACCTCTCCCATGTCCATATCCACAAGACGTTTTAACATCTCCTCACCGTCCATGAGGTTTTCCATCCCGCGCTCCACATATGGATACAGAAGCTTTCCCTCTGTGGTGAGCCGCACACCCTTCTGGGTCCGAAGAAAAAGCTTTGTGTTCAGCGCTTTTTCCAGCTGCTTGATCGCCTGACTCGCCGCAGGCTGGGAAATGCAGAGCGCCTCTGCTGCAGCGGTAATGCTGCCGAGGCGCCCTACATAGTAAAATACTTTATAATATTCCGTGCTGATGCTGCTCGCATGATCCATTATACGTTGATCTCCGCTTTCACTCCGAGAAGATCCGCGTTTTCTTTTAAGATCGGGCGGACAACCTCATCCAGGAACTCATCTACCTGCTTCGGTGCGCGTCCGACGTACTTCTTCGGATCCATCGTCTTCTTTAACTCATCAAGGCTTAAATTGAAGGACGGATCTGCCGCGATAAGCTCTAAGAGGTTGTTGTCCTTTCCTTCTACCTTCACATTCTTTCCTGCTTCCATGGAAAGCTCACGGATACGCTCGTGAAGTTCCTGTCTGTCTCCGCCGGCCTTTACCGCATCCATCATGATGTTCTCGGTAGCCATGAACGGAAGTTCTGCCATGAAATGCTTCTCGATCACCTTCGGATATACCACAAGACCATCCACAACATTTAAGTAGAGATCCAGAATACCGTCGATCGCAAGGAATCCTTCCGGAACGGAGAGACGCTTGTTCGCGGAGTCATCCAGAGTACGCTCGAACCACTGAGTGGAGGCAACGAGCATCGGGTTCATCATATCGGACATCACATAGTTCGCTAAGGACGCGATACGCTCGCTTCTCATCGGGTTTCTCTTATATGCCATAGCGGAGGAACCGATCTGGTTCTTCTCAAACGGCTCTTCCACTTCTTTTAAGTGCTGGAGAAGACGGATATCGTTGGAGAACTTATGGGCGCTCTGGGCGATTCCGGCAAGAACGGAAAGCACACGGCTGTCGATCTTTCTGGAATATGTCTGACCGGATACCGGGTAGCACTGGGAGAATCCCATCTTTGCGGCGATCCGTCTGTCTGCCTCGCGGCACTTCTCATGATCCCCGTCAAAGAGTTCTAAGAAGCTTGCCTGAGTACCTGTAGTTCCCTTGGAACCGAGTAATTTCATGGAACCGATCACATGGTCAAGATCCTCAAGGTCAAGGCAGAGTTCCTGTAACCATACTAAGGTCGCACGCTTTCCTACGGTTGTCGGCTGGGCCGGCTGGAAGTGTGTGAATGCCAATGTCGGGAGCTCTTTATACTTATCAGCGAAATCAGAAAGCTCTTTCATCACATTGATGAGTTTTTTTCTGACAAGCCTTAATGCCTCCGTCATCAGGATGAGGTCGGTGTTGTCTCCAACGTAGCAGGATGTGGCACCGAGGTGGATGATTCCTTTTGCCTTCGGGCACTGGAGTCCGTAAGCGTATACGTGGGACATCACATCGTGGCGGACAAGCTTCTCTCTCGCCTTCGCCTCCTCAAAGTTGATATCCTCGGCATGTGCCTTTAACTCTTCGATCTGCTCGTCTGTGATCGGAAGACCGAGTTCTTTTTCTGTCTCGGCTAATGCGATCCATAATTTTCTCCATGTGCGGAATTTCTTCTCCGGAGAGAAAATATACTGCATTTCCTTGCTTGCATATCGCTCAGAGAGCGGGCTCTGGTATCTGTCGTTCATGACAAAATCCTCTTTTCTAATTCAATGTTTTTCTAATTCAATATATTTTCACGAATTCTCCGCCAACTGCGGAGCTTTGTGGAACGTTGAATTTCCCTGATTATTTTTCATAACTTCCGCGGATGTCTTCTTCCGGCGGATCCACCGGATACTCTCCGGAGAAGCAGGCCGTACAGATCGGAAGTCCGTTTGCCATTTCACTTAAGCGTTCCATCTTTAAGTACGCTAACGAATCTGCTCCGATCACCTTGCAGATCTCATCCACGGTACGTTTGTGGGCGATGAGCTGCTCGCTGGACGGGATATCGGTTCCGAAATAGCACGGATAGAGGAACGGCGGTGCGGAAATTCTCATATGTACCTCCTTTGCTCCTGCCTCACGCAGCATATCCACGATCAGGTTGCTGGTGGTTCCGCGGACGATGGAGTCATCGATCATAACGACGCGCTTTCCTTCCACGGCCTCTTTCAATACGTTTAATTTAATACGGACTGCAGACTCACGGCTGCTCTGGCCCGGTTTAATAAAGGTTCTTCCCACATAGGAGTTCTTTACAAAAGCCATCGCGTAAGGGATGCCGGATTCCATGGAATATCCGAGAGCTGCTGCGTTTCCGGACTCCGGAACGCCCACAACGATGTCTGCGTCCACCGGTGAATCCTTTGCAAGGCAACGGCCTGCGTAGATTCTGGAGTGGTAAACTCCGACGCCGTCAAAGACGCTGTCCGGTCTTGCAAAGTAAATATATTCAAAAATACATCTCGCCTCTTTTTTCGGGTCATGCATCATGAGATTGGACTTGATGCCATCCTTATTGATCGTCACGATCTCGCCCGGAAGCACGTCGCGGACGAAGGTAGCTCCGATCGTGTCAAGCGCGCATGTCTCGGAGGTCAGGATATAGGCATTATCACGCTTTCCGATACAGAGCGGCTTGAATCCCTGCGGATCGCGGGCACCGATGAGTTTTCTCGGGCTGCTGATCACAAGGGAGTACGCACCCTTGATCTTCTTCATAGCGTTTGCCACGGCTCCCTCAGCGGTTCCCACCTTACAGCGCTCTCTCGCGATGTGGTAGGCGATGACCTCAGAGTCGATCGTGGTCTGGAAAATCGCTCCATCGTAAGCGAGTTCTCTGCGAAGCTCCGGCGCATTGACAAGGTTTCCGTTGTGTGCCAGTGCCAGAGTTCCCTTCACATAATTTAAAACGAGCGGCTGTGTATTCTCGATTGTGCTGCTTCCGGCAGTCGAATACCGGACATGGCCGACACCGATGTTTCCTTTTAATTTTTCCAGCTTCTCTGACGTGAATACTTCGTTGCAGAGCCCCATCCCCTTACAGGCATTGACAACACCTTTCGGTCCGTATGTATCGCTCACCGCGATTCCGCAGCTCTCCTGTCCGCGGTGCTGTAAAGCGAACAATCCGTAATAAATGGTTGATGCAACATCATTTCCGTCCAGATCGTACATTCCGAAAACGCCGCACTCCTCATGCAGCTCGTCTGTTCCCCAGTCTAAAGTAAGTGATTTCTCCATAAATGCTTTTCATCCTCTGATTTATAAGTTTTTGCGATAAAACAGCAGTGTTTCAGTAGAAATTATAATACATACCCTATGGAAAATCAAGAAGAAGTTCCTCTCTCAAGGAGTCCTGTGGACTTCTTTGTGAAACCAGAACAAATTTCCGGCCCCTTTTTCGATCCCTATACCATAAATTTCCCCCTCCGTCTCAGAGGCGGTCCCATCTGGAATCCCTGTTTCAATATCCGGCACCAGGTATGTCTTCTCTGTCATACTGGAGCACGCACAGGAATACGCGAGCCAGAGGAGTTCCAGCAGTAAAAGGATCCTCGCTGTCTTTACAGCAGCTCTTCTTATCTTTTCCCTTCGGTACCCGTGTCTCCACGGATGGTATGGATGGTACAGATAGCGGATGGCGTTCACTCCTTTCAAAATTCAGGCTGATACTTTTCCACGACTTTTGATAAGTTTTTTCAAGATGTACTCTTATTATATCTGTTTTCGCATATTTTCACAACAGGAAAACTTGTTATCGTTACATTTTAGTTGCTGTGACGGGTAGGAATTTTCTAAACTGAAAATTCCGTACAATACAGTGACAGCAGTGGATTTTGGTGATTTGGAGTGCGAAGCATCGGCAAAATCACGACGCAAAAGAAACAGGGAAATGATCCTCATACCCCTGTCCTGTCTTTCCGGCTCTTTCTGCCGTGTTGAGTTTCATTCCCCGGCAGTCCTGGATTCCGGTCCGGATATTTAGTTTGCCTGGGTGGTCTCCCCAGCAGTGCCGTTCGCTCCCGCCGCGGTAGTTCCTGACATGCCGGTGACATCGTCCGTCAGGTTGTGGATGCCGTCACCCACGTCATCCACCATATCCCGGAGCACACCGCCACTCTCCCCGGCTGTCTGGGACGGCACGTTCGTGCTCTGGTTTGTGCCGTTTGTCTGTCTCTCCATTGTGGTTCCCGCTCCCGCGCTCCCCGTATCCGGGGCTGTGGTCATATTATTTCCGTTCCCTCTTCCGCAAGCTGTGATGATTGCCGCGGTCATAATGAGAAGCGCGCATGCTCTGATCCATCTGATTTTTCCCATAAAAATAATCTCCTTTCTACGGCTATTATGTGCCATAGAAAGGAGAAGTATTTTGGAAAAAAATGTATAAAACTTTAACCTCTATCAACCGACCACATCAGCCATATCGTAAAGTCCTGCCGGCTTTCCTGCGAGGAATTTTGCAGCCTCCACAGCTCCCTTTGCGAAGATCTCGCGGGAATAAGCGGTGTGTGTGAAGGTGATGACCTCGTCGCGGCCCGCGAACATAATATCATGCTCACCGACGATGGTGCCGCCGCGCATTGCCTGGATTCCGATCTCCTTTGGATCTCTTGCGACACGCTCGGAGGAACGGTCATATTTATAATGATAGCTATTGTCGAGGCTCTCATTGATGGCATCAGCAAGGGCGATGGCGGTTCCACTCGGGGCGTCGATCTTGCGGTTGTGGTGCTTCTCTAAGATCTCGATATCAAATCCTGCTGCCGCAAGGACCGGAGCGACCTCTTTCAATGTCTTCATGAGAAGGTTGATTCCGATGGACATATTTGCGGAGCGAAGGACTGCGTCCACCTTGCTCGCCTCTTTCACATGGTTTAACTGGTCCTCGGAAAGTCCTGTGGTGCATAAAACCACAGGAACCTTCTTCGTCTCGCAGTAGTCCAACAGTCCGTCAACCGCCTTTGCGGTGGAAAAATCGATGATGACATCTGCCTCCGGGCATTCGTCGAGGGACTTAAATACCGGGTATCCGGCATAGTTTTCTGTGTTCATATCCACGCCTGCAACAATCTCGATCGCGTCATCCTTGGAAATAATGTCCGTGATCACATGACCCATCACGCCGTGGCAGCCATTCATAATTGCTCTGATCATGTTTTTCTCCTCGTATTTTATTACAGGATACCGAAATCCTGCATTGCTTTCTTTAATACTTCCTGGTGCTGCGGCTCCATCACTGTAAGCGGAAGTCTCGGCTCGCCTACGTTCTTGCCCATTAAGTTAAGCGCAGCTTTTACCGGAATCGGATTTACTTCGGAGAACAGGGCCTCGATCAGCGGCATTGCCTTTAACTGAATGCGTCTGCTGGCCTCGATATTGCCCTTGAAGAACTCTGCGCACATGTCATGTGTCTGCTTCGGAGCCACGTTGGAGAGAACAGAGATCACGCCCTTTCCGCCGAGAGCCAACATCGGAACGACCTGGTCATCGTTTCCGGAGTATACATCCACATAGCCGCCGGAGAGCTGAAGGATCTTTGCTGCTGCGGAGAAGTTTCCACTCGCTTCCTTGACACCCACAATATTCTCCACATGCCTGCAGAGATCAACGATGGTCTCCGGTGCGATATTCACGCCTGTACGGCTCGGTACGTTGTAGAGGATCGCCGGGATCTTGATGGAGTTGGCGATCTTTGTGAAGTGGGCCTTTAAACCGTTCTGGGTCGCTTTATTATAGTACGGGGAAACTAAGAGAACGCCGTCTGCTCCTGCCTCTTCGGCCTCAACAGAAAGCTCAACTGCTGTCTGTGTGCAGTTGGAACCTGTTCCGGCAACCACCGGGATTCTTCCGTTTACGACCTCACATACGAAGCGGATCACCTGAATGTGCTCCTCCTCAGATGTTGTCGCGGACTCGCCTGTTGTTCCCATTGCTACGATACAGTCTGTTCCAGCCGCGATCTGTTCCTCGATCAGGCTTTCCAGTACTTCATAATTTACCGTTCCATTTTCCTTAAATGGCGTTACAAGTGCTACGCCGGCTCCTTCAAAAATAGCCATAATGCGTCCTCCTCTTTATTATGTAAAAATTAAATGTCTAAGATAGATTGCGCTCTTTTGCGGAACAAAGAATCCTGTTTCACAAAAAAAGGAGCTGAAATCAAATAAGATGTCAGCTCCCGGATCTTTCAGATTAAGCAGCCCTCCATCTTTTTTCTAAAGATGACAGTCATACGGTTCTTCGCCGCATGCCCAGAAACGGGAGCCTTAGGGATTCACTTCCTGTCTCTTCGGCGCCATCCCCTTTTCTCCGGCAGCCATTTCCCATTATCTGCCGGTCTACTCATGTCAGGCGCAACCTCTACTTATCATTTATGGTATCATCATT
>SCPN01000235.1_pt1 | contig 20525 bp, 27 predicted proteins | sample 6106831 | NCBI WGS metagenome assembly SCPN01 (sample SAMN10720447, study PRJNA508395) | human gut metagenome | isolation source: Participant 1, 0 month
GGCCCGCATCCGCAGCCCGACCTTGCGGCAGTTCACCCAGCAGGACGTGCGCTGTGCTGAGCTGCGGGAGACCTGAGCTTCGACACCCGCTCCCGCACCGCCGCCGTCAGCGGACAGGCGCTGACGCTGACCCGCAAGGAGGCGGGAATCCTGGAATATTTAATGGTGCATCAGGGGCGGCCCGTGAGTCAGGAGGAGCTGATAGATCATGTTTGGGACAACAGCGTGGACAGCTTCAGCAATTCCATTCGCGTCCACATCTCCGCCCTGCGGAAGAAGCTGCGCACCGCGTTGGGCTATGACCCCATCCGCAACCGCATCGGCGAGGGCTATCTGATGGGAGGCGAGGAAGCATGAAGCGGCTTTCCCTGCAGTGGCGCATCACGCTGATGTCCGTCCTGCTCATCGGCATCACCTGCGTGGCCATGAATTTGCTGCTGCTCCTGGTGTACTATATGGACACCATTGCGGACAGCTTACAGGGCGGCGGCACAGTGATCCTGAATGATTGCGGAGCGGCGAGCTTCGACCTGCAGCTCATAGCGCCCAGCGAGGAGTTGACTATCGTCGTCGATGGGGTGCAGGGGCGCTTCCGCACCACCAACTGGTACATCACAGCGGCGGTAACACTGCTCAGCGGCATCCTCGCCTATTTTGTCAGCGGACGCGCCCTAAAGCCCCTTCGCAGCTTTGCTGCACAAGTGGAGCAGGTACAGCTGAACAATCTTGCCGATATGAGGATCGATGAGGATGTGCCATTCCGGAGTTCCGGCAGCTGAGCCGCTCGTTCAACCAGATGCTGGAGCGGCTGAATAACGCCTTTGCCGCCCAGCGGCAGTTCACCGGCAACGCCGCCCACGAGCTGCGCACGCCGCTGGCTCTGATGCAGGCGCAGTTGGAGCTGTTTTCCGCGGAGCATCCCGATGTGCGGCCGGAGACGGCGGTGGAATTCCTCACGCTTTTGCGTGAGCAGACGGAGCGGCTGACACAGATGACCAAGACGCTGCTGGAGATGAGCAATCTGCAGCAGGTGGCGCGGAACGAGCAGCTCCAGCTCGCCCCCATGGTCGAGGAGATCTTCACGGATCTCGCGCCGCTGGCGGAGAAGCGAAGCATCTCGCTGGAAGCGGCGGGCGACGCCGCCCTGACCGGCAGCGACGCGCTGATCTACCGCCTGCTCTTTAATTTGACGGAGAACGCCGTCAAATATAACCGTCCCGGCGGCTCGGTGCGGGTCGAGCTTGCACAAGGGGCAGGAAAAGTGCATCATTCGCGTTTCCGACACCGGCTGCGGCATTCCGGAGGAGTATCAGCGGAGCATTTTCCATCCCTTCTTTCGGGTAGATAAATCCCGCAGCCGCGAGTACGGCGGCGCGTGGGACTCTTCTTTGGTGGAGATCGCCAATCTCCACGGCGGCTCCGTTTGGGTGGAGGAAAGCTCGGACAAGGGCACGACCATCGCGGTAGAGCTGCCGGCAGGGAGCAGAAAACGATTTCCTCCGGCCCGGATATCCCATAACGGTCCTCGGCTGACTCATGGCGATCGTTTTTCAACCTTCACAATGTTATCGCAGCAGCTCTCGATCAGTTCCCTGTCATGGGTGATCACGAGAATGGTTCTGCCGTTCCGCGCTTCGCTTTTCAGCCTTTCCGCGATCAGGCGCATATCTGCCCGTCAAGGCCGCTGGTAGGCTCGTCGAGTATCAATATCCCGCGGCCGGAAAAAGCGCGCAGGCAATGGCAAGGCGCTGCTTCTGCCCGCCGGACAGGGTGGACGGGTGCGCGTCCCTGTACTCGTAAAGCCCAAGCTCTTTGAGCAGGTTCCTTGCACGGCTCTTGCTTTCTTCTGTCAATTCGGTATTCAGCAGCAGCTCCTCCGCCACGCTTGCCGTAAAAGAACTGCGTTGACGTGTCATTGCCGCAGTAATAGATCTCCCTGCGCCGGACTGCCGCTCTTGTTTTTTTCCCATCTATCAGGATATGCCCCCTTGTCTGCCTCGCCAGCCCGCAGAGGATCTGCGCAAGGGTGGTTTTCCCCGCGCCGTTTTGCCCCGTTATGGCGGTCACGCTGCCTTTCGGAAAGGAGAGGGAAACATCCTCGAAAATGACTTCTTTGCATATTCTTTTCGAGAGCCCTGCTGTCTTCAAGACGGCAGCAGGGCTCTCGTCCAATACGGAGGGAGCGGGAAGGCACTTTCCCTCGTGCGGAGAACGCAGGCCCATGCCTAAGATGTCTGCTTTTGGCAGAAGGAGCAGATCCTCCGGTGTATACTCGGCCGCTATTCTGCCATCCCGCAGATATAAAAAGCGGTCTGCGATCCCCATCAGCCAGTCGATCCGATGCTCCGCGAGGAGCAGGGTAAAGCCCTGCTCCTTGAGCTGCCGAAGGGTCTGCGCAAGCTGCCGCGTCCCGGCGGCGTCGAGGTTGGCCGTCGGCTCATCGCACACAAAGACCTTTGGCTTCATGGCATATACGGACGCAATGGCCGCCCGCTGCTTTTCTCCGCTTGAGAGGACGTCAACTGCCCTGTCTTCTCAAATGGGACAGCTTCAACGCCTCTATGGCGGCGTCCGTCCTCTCCCGTATCTCCCGGGTGGACAGGCCGTAATTCTCGCAGGGAAAGGCCACCTCTCCGGCAAGCTCGGAGGAAAAGAACTGGCTTTTGGGGTCCTGAAAAACGCTTCCCACCAAACGCCCGATCTCCCATGTGGAAAGCCTTGATATGTCCTTGCCGTCTATCCGCACACTCCCGCTGAAGGCTCCGGGATAATAGGACGGCGCAAGGCCGTTGACAAGCCTTGTCACGGTGGTCTTGCCGCAGCCGGAGAGCCCCGTCAGCACGACGCATTCGCCGCTTTTTACCGAAAGGGAAATGTCCCGCACACCTCTGTCCGAGTTTTCGTATTGAAAAGAAGCGCGCGTGTGTAAGCTCGATCATGCCATGCTCCTTTCCAAAACCAAATAGGAAGCCGTGACTATCGCACATGCGGCTGCCGCGATGCGATCCCGCGCCCCGCCCTTTTCTCATAATAGCTGCCGCGCACACCCGGGACGCTCCGCGCCTCTTGCAACGGCGGAAACGGAAAGCTGATCCGCAAGCTGCAATACCCGAAGAAGAAACGGAACCAGCACATACTCCATGCTCTGCACGGGATGTGCGAGCAGCTGTCCCGCCGCAGTCAGCCCCCGGTTTTTCATGGACCTGCCTACGCCTTTCAGCTCCGTCCGCATGGTAGGAAAGAAGCGAAAGACCACAAGAAGCCCGAGAATGAACGGGGTAGGCATACGGAGGCGGGATAAAAACGCGGAGAGCATCCCCGGCGGCGTGGTGATCAGATCCCATGACACCAGAAAGATCGGTGACAGATTCCAGAACATCAGCACATAAAACTCCGAAAAGACCGGCATGCGCAGACCGTGGAAGCGGATGCCGTAGAGCAGCAGCGCCAGCAGCAGATAAAAGCAGCCATAGGACGCGGCAAGGCGGAAGTTCCGCTGTAAGACGAGATAAAGAAGCGCGCCGCCGGTCAGGATGCAGGTGAGCAGCACATTCCCGCCGATCGTTACTCCGGCAAAGACGCACAGCAGCGCCCACAGCTTGACCGGCACCGCAAAGGATGCGTCCGCTCTCATAGGACGCCGGCCTTCTGAAAATGCCTGCGGATCAGCCGACTGCCCACCATGCAGCCTAAAAAGCCCATCAGCGTCGTGAACAGCAGAATAAAGGTCAGCCAGCCGGGAGAGGTGTAGTAACGCACATAGGAATCGATGTAGCTCTGCTCCATGCCGCTTGCCAGCGCAAAATCGTAGTAGGTGTCCCAGAAGAACCAGATGGGCAGCAGATTGACCCCGTTGTATAAAAGGCTCGCCACCGTCCAGGCGGCGGTCAGCCGTTTCGGTTTTTGGCAGGAGCCTTCCTTCCAGAGAATCGCCTCGCAGATGACGCCCGTGACGATAAAGTAGGGGAGCAAAAACCAGTTGCCCATCAGCAGGAAAAATCACGCCAAGCGAGGATCGTCATATAGATCAGCGTCACAAACCGCTTGCCGATCCGGCTGACCATGAGCATATAGACCGGCGCGCAGAGGAACATGGTGATCCCCACCGACAGCACCATGCTGACAAAGTCGTTGGCCATGCAGACCATATTGACGACGAGCTGGATCACGATCAGCACTGCGCAGAGCAATACCGTTGTAATAACATCCTTAACAGACCATTTATTTGTTTCTTTCATAAACGCCTCCTTGTTTTCGACACTTTGTTTTCCAATATTACACTTGGAATCCTGTTTATCTCGCAACTTTCTACGCCGTCCACGCCATGCTCTCGCTCTGGAGCTGCGCCATGTGGCGGAACAGGCCGTTCTTTTTCAGCAGCTCGGCCGGAGAACCCATCTCAACCACGCGGCCGCCGGAGAGCAGGACGATCTGGTCGGCGTTCATGACGTCGGTACGCATACGGTGCGCGATGATGAGCACCGTCTTATCCTTGATCAATCCGGACAGCGCCGCCTGCACCGCCGTTTCGTTTTCCACGTCCAGCGAGGCCGTTGCCTCGTCCAGCAAAATCACCGGCGCGTCCTTCAAGATGGCGCGGGCAATGGAGATGCGCTGCCGCTCGCCGCCGGAGAGCCGGGAGCCGTTTTCTCCGATCAGGGTATGGTAGCCCTCCGGCAGCTTGGATACGAAGGCGTCGCACTGCGCCGCCTTCGCCGCCGCCAGCACCTCCTCGTCGGTGGCGTCCCGCTTGCCGAGGCGGATGTTTTCCATCACGGTGTCGGCAAACAGCACCACATCCTGAAATACGATGGCGTAGTTCTTCAGCAGTGCCTCGCCGTCCACCGTGGACACGTCCACGCCGCCCAGCCGCACCGTTCCCTCCGCCGGATCCCAGAAGCGGGCTGCCAGCTTGGCTGCCGTGGACTTGCCGCCGCCGGAGGGGCCCACCAGCGCCGTCACCTGCCCCTGCTTCGCCGTAAAGGAGACGTCTCTTAGCACGTCCTCTTTTTCCCGGTAGGCAAAGGTCACGTGCTCAAAGCGGATGTCGTAGCCGTCGGGATCATATTCGGTCAGTCCGGTCATGCGCTTTTCGCTCTCGATCTCCCGCATACGCTCGATGCGCACCTCGCAGGCGAAAACCGCGGCCATGTTGGCAAACATGGAGCCGATGGGGTCATATACCCGGGTGGCGGCGATAAGGAACATCAGAAACGGGATCAGCGCCAGGTCGCCGCGGCTCATCAGCGTTACCCCCGTGAGGACGGTGGTGGCAATGCCCAGCTTTAAGAAGGATTGCGCCGCCGTGACTACGGAGCCTGTGAACAGCTCGCCCCGGATGGTGTCCCGCTCCGCCTCGTCCAGCCTGCGGTTCAGGTCAGCGATATACCGCGCCTTTTGGTTGCACGCCTTGATCTCCGGCGCGCACTCCAGCACCTCCTGCATGGCGTCAGTGGCCGCGCGGCGGGTGACGAGACCCTTCGTTATATGCCGCTTTTCCATGCGCCGGGAGAGATAGACCATCAGCAGCGACGCGGGCACCACCCACAAAAGAGCCAACGCCATCCGCCAGTCGTAAAGCAGCATGCCTGCGGAAATCAGCGCCGTGGAGAGGAGCGCGGAGAAGGCCTTTCCAGCGTTCCGTATCCCACGGCGATGGTAGTGTGGTCGGTCAGGTCACGGTTTCCGAAGAAGGACAGCGGGAGCTGGCGCAGCACCTCCGCCAGCCGGATGCGGCGGTTGGCGCTTTCCCGGTAGGTAGCTTCGTATAAGGCTTTGTATTGGATCAGGAAGGTCACAAAGAGCGCGGCGAGGGCAAGGACGCCCGCGACCAGAAAGCGCGTAAGCCCCGTCCTTGGGTCTGTGCCGTTTGTCAGCGCCTCTACGATGCCGGAGAGTGTCGTGGCCAGCACGCCTACGGGCAGCATTTTGCTGATGTTGACCAGTACGGACCAGAACACGGCGGACACATAGTCCCTTGCGCCCTTCTCCGTCATGGCGTATTTTTTGCTGATGCGTTCGATCATGCTGCACCTCCTACCTTCCACTGCGCGGCCTTTTGGTATTCCTCCCACATGGCGGCGTATACGCCGCCCTTTTCAAGAAGCTCGTTGTGCTTTCCTTCCTCGGCGATCTCGCCGTCCCGGATGACGAGGATGCGATCCATGTTCCGCACCGTGGACAGGCGGTGGGCGATCATCAACACGGTCTTACCCTTCATCAGCGCCTCGAAGGCCTTTTGTATCTTCGCCTCGTTCTCGGGGTCTGCAAAGGAGCTGGCCTCATCCAGCACCACGATGGGCGCGTCCTTTAAGATCACCCGGGCCAGCGCGATTCGCTGCATCTCGCCGCCGGAGAGGTACACGCCCTTGGCGCCGATCACGGCGTCCAGCCCGCCCGGCGTCTTTCCCAGAATATCGCCGCACTGAGCAAGCTGCGCTGCCCGTAATATCTCATCCTCTGTGGCGCTCGGCCGAGCGGCGCGGATGTTGTCGCGGATGCTCTTCTTAAACAGGCGTACCTCCTGAAAGACAAAGGAGATCTGCTCCATCAGCTCCGCGGTGGGGATGCTGCGCACATCCCGTCCGCCCAGGAGCACCGCCCCTGCCTGCACATCGAAAAAGCGCGGGATCAGCCGGGCGATGGTGGTCTTGCCGCCGCCGGAGGGACCCACCAACGCCCACGCCTCCCCCTGCGGCAGATGGAAGCTCACATTCGTCAGCGCGGGCCTGTCCGCGCCGTCATAGGAAAAGGTGACATTCTCAAAGGAAATTCCTCTGTCCGCGGGCTTGCTTCCGCTGTCCGCCGCAGGCTCGGGAAGGGGCGACTCCCGGAGTATCGCCTCCAGCTTGTTCACTGCCTCGGCGGCCTCCATCTGTGCGTTGACCGCGTACATCAGCCGCTCCATCATAAAGGCAAGCTGGGGCGCGAAGAAAATGTAGAATACCAGATCGGCCAGCACTGCCCAACCGTCTGCCGCTCCGCCTACGAGAACCATCCCCAAGGGCATGAGAAGCAGGAACATGGCGTTCAGCACTACTGTAAACAGGGTGTAGGGCATACGGCACATCATGGCGTAGCCGCTGGCAAGGTCGCGGTAGCTGAGGATGGCGGTATGAAAGCTCTTGAAGGAGTAAACCGTCTGCTGGAATACCTTCACCACCGGGATGCCCCGGACATACTCCGTGGCCTCGGCGGAAATGCGCTCTCCGGCGCGCTGGTATTCCTCAAAGAACTTCATGCCTCTCCCGGTCATCATGGTCATCAGGCAGACAAGCCCGATGATCATGGGGATCAGGCAGGCAAGCCCCATGCGCCAGTCAAAGACGAAGAGCAGTCCCACCGCCAGTATCGGCGTTACGATTCCGCCCACCGCGTCGGGGATGGTGTGGGCAAGGAGCGTTTCTGTCAGCGCCGCGTTGTCGTCGATCTGCTTGCGCAGCCGTCCCGTGAGGTTGGCGTTAAAGTACCCCAACGGCAGGTCAATGAGATGAGCGGCCGCCGCCTTTCGCATATTCGTCGCCACCCGGAAGGCCGCAAGGTGCGTGCACATAAGCCCGGCGAAATAGATCGCTGCGCTCAGAAGTGCCGCCGCCAGCGCATACCAGCCGTAGCGGGCAAGCCCTGCCGGAACGCCGCCTCCCGGCGTTAAAATGCCCCTGGCCGCGTACCAGACAAAAACGAATGGGAAAATGCCGACCGCCGCCGAAACGCCGGACAGCCCGCAGCCCAAGACGGACAGCCACTTATGCCCTCCGGCGTATTCCAGCAGCCTGCCCAGCACCGGCGGCTGCTTTTCTTTTTTCTGTTTGCTCATATTCCGTGTTCCTTTCTTAAAATATATGGATTTGGTGGAGGATGTGCCGCATCGGTTAGAGGCGACTAACCAACAGTTATTTTTTTAAGGCTCATTCGAGCCTTAAAAGTCCGCTCCAGCCGGAGTGGAAAAAGATAGCCAGTTCATCAACGTATTTCATGGCTTCCTCTCTCGGCATGTTGTGGACGATGGTTTCACACACCGCCGTAAAGTAAGCTCTTGTGATCATGTGGTGAAGCTGACGAGTCATGCTCCCGGAGAGCATACCGTTTTTTCTGAGGAGGGCGTAGTATTCTTCGGATCGATCGACCTCCAGTTCCACCAGCACCTCGATGAAATCCGCGTAGCCCGTTCCCTCCGCCCGGCAGAGGATCAGCTTGAATTCGTCGAAATGGTCGTACATGAACGCGACAAGCTCGTGCAGGTGTTGGGTGGAAAGCTCCAGACTGTCTTTTGCTCTCCCTTCCGGGATGAGGTCAAAATAATCATCCTGTGCCGCCTTGAAGCGGGTGAGCAGCTCCTTTGCGGTCTCACCCACAAGATCTTCAAAAAGCGCAGCCTTATCCGGGTAATAGCCGTAGAAGGCGCCTTTCGTGAAGCCCGCCTCTGCGACGATTTTATTCAGAGATGCGTCCTTGAATCCTTTTTCCAGGAATTCTTTTTTCCCAACTTCGAGGATCTTCATTTGAGTTTCCGTACGTTCCATTGATGCCTCCTGATATACCGGTAGTATATACTACTGGTATATTATAACCGCGTAGATTTGGTTTGTCAATGGGAGTGACACATTTTATACTAAACACATATACCCTTGCTTGGAGGATTCGCGATATTCTTTTGCGCATGGAAGGGAGTTCATACAGCCATATATGGAATCTCCAGCGAAATGCCTGCGGCACTTCGCTGGAAAAGCACTTAAAACAGCAGCTATGGCTGATTTTTTGACTTGCCCTTCATCTCACCCATTCTATCACCGCAAAATATCCTTTGCAACGCAAATGGTTCATCGGAGTGCCGCCTGCGCGAGGCAATCTCTGACCGCTTCACGAATGGCATCGCTGGTAAATGTTGCGGATGAAACGGCATCCACATCCCAAGTCTGCGCCTCCACGATCCGGGAAGGGAGTTCATCTATTGCGCGGTCTGAGATATTTACTGTTTCGCTGTGAGATAGGACATGTACAGACAATATGCTACTCCCGTCAAACTCTACCTCTACGGTAACCGGACCGGAATAACCTTCAGCGGAAGCCGTATAAACGCCCGCCGTGTAGATGTCTCCCGATTTGCCGCATCCTGCGCACAGCAGCAGCGCACCCACCAGCACGGAGAACAGCACTGATTGCACCCCTTTTTTCATGTGTTCGAACCTCCTGTTTTTTTGTTCTGCTCCGTTATCCTGAAGGGGAGGCATACCGGAACATTTAATACCGGATGTGTAATGACCTCCGCTTCTACATCAAAGATTTCCCGCAACGCCTGCTGGGTAATAACCTCTTGCGGCGTACCTGCGTTGTGCAGTGTCCCGTCTTTGATCGCCACCAAATAGTCGGAAAACATGATGGCATGATTTAAATCATGAAGAACCATTACGATGGTAACACCATTTTCCCGGTTGAGGCGGCGCAGAAGGTACAATATATCCAGTTGGTGCGAGATGTCCAAATAGGTCGTGGGTTCATCCAGAAACAGCAATCCGGTTTTCTGCGCCAACGCCATGGCGATCCATGCCCGCTGTTGTTGACCTCCCGAAAGTCTCTCCATTTCTCTGTGTTCAAGGGAACTCATGCCTGTACTGGCAAGAGCCCACTGAATGATCTCCCGATCCTTTTCACCGAGACCGCTCAGCGCCGACCTATAAGGAAAACGCCCGTATTCCACAAGGTCGCCGACTGTGATGCCGGCAGGGGCTTGCGCTCCCTGCGGCAGCAGCGCAAGCCTCTGGGCAACACGCTTTGTCGGCATTTCGTGGATCGCTTCGCCATCAAGATATACTGCGCCGGAATCCGGGGAAATGATCCGGCACAGTGTCTTCAGTATGGTGGATTTTCCAGAGCCGTTGGAGCCTATCAAGGTGGTTATGCTGCCTTCAGGGATTTTTAAGTCAAGCCCCCTGAAGACGGCCTCCCCGTTATATCCGGCAGACAAACCCTTTGCCTGCATATGTGAAAGCATAGACATCCTCCCTTAAAAATACCTGCGGAGCAGGAACAGAAAATACGGAGCCGAAAGCACGGAGATCACGATACCAACCGGGATATCCCTCGGCTGAAAGGCAGACCGTCCCAACGTGTCTGCCAAAAGCAACAGCAGCGCCCCCAGCAGCATGGAGGCAGGCATAAGGGCATGGTGTCTGCCTCCGATCAACCTTCGTGCCATATGCGGCGCTACCAGTCCCACAAAACCGATCCCTCCGCTGACGGCAACGCAGGCAGAGGTAAGAGCCACCGATGCAATCAGGAGCAGTCTTAACTCCCTCTCTACGGCTATCCCCAGAGAAATGGCCGTATTCTCTCCTAAGAGCAGAATATCCAGTATATTCGACTTTGTAAGAAGAAAAGGAACCAGTATGAGCATATATGGCAACAGGGCAAGAACCTGATGCCAGCTCGTTCCCCAAATATTTCCTGCAAGCCATCTTGCCACGAGTTGATAGCTGCTGTTGTCCATGTTCGCGGCCATGATCAGCATAAAAGAAGAAAATAGGGACGCAAGCCCGATGCCGCCCAACAGAAAATATATTGGGATGAGTTTTCCGTTCCTCTTTGCAAAAAGATACAGCAGTCCCGTTGTGCAAAGCCCGCCCGCTATGGCAAATATCGGCTGGTACGCCATGGTACGTATATGCAGTGCAGGGAAAAATGTCAGGAACAGCATAACGGCAAATCCCGCCCCTGCGTTTATGCCCAATATCCCCGGATCGGCCAGCGGATTCCCCGTGACAGTCTGCATAACGCATCCGGCAAGTGCCAGACCCATCCCACATAGAACGGCGAGGACGATTCTCGGAACGCGAAACTGCGCTACGACTACGGAGGCTCCATCCGTATGCGGTTGGAATATGCTGTGAACCGCAGTCGAGAAGGAAATTCTTGCGTAACCACTGTTAACGGATAAGATAGCCGCAGCTACAATCAGGATAAGAAGACCGTTGAGGATAAGGAGCTGTCTGGTTTTCTTTTTCATAAGACCATGCCCTCCTTCCTGAAAGTAAGCGCAAAAAAGACGGGCACGCCGAGGATGGATACCAGTGCGCCGACAGGCGTATCAAAAGGGGCGTTTATCATGCGCGCCGCAATATCCGACAGCACCAGCACAACGCCGCCCATGAGCGCAGACACGGGAACCAGCCTGCGGTAATCACCGCCCACAAGAAGTCGGGATATATGCGGCACAATAAGCCCGATAAATGCGATGCCTCCCACGAGCGATACACTGGCTCCCGCAAGCAGCAACACCACAAGCATACCGAAAAGCCTGACCGTGCGGACATTTACGCCCAAGCTGGCGGCGCTATCTTCTCCCAGTGCCAGCGCTGATAGTCGGCTCGATAAAAGTAAACCAAGCGCACTGGCTGAGAGAATCACCGGGGACAGCATTTTCAAGCTTTGCCATGTCACGCCGGACAAACTTCCCGCGCTCCAGAAAGAAAGGGATTTCACGATTCCAAACGCCAGAGAAACCGCCTGACTCAACGCGGTAAGCAGGGCTGATACAGCAGCGCCTGCCAGAATGAACCGGAAAGATTCGGATCTATGTTTGCCGGCGCCGAAACCATAGACCATGAATACCGCAAGAGCGGCTCCGGCAAAGGCGGCGCATGTTTTCACGATGTCTGGTGCGGCGGGAAACAGAATTGCGGACAGTGCAACAAAGAAACCGGCTCCCGCATTGATCCCCAGAAGGCCGGCGTCCGACAGGGGGTTTCTGGTAATTCCCTGCATCACAGCGCCGGAGAGAGCGAAGGCCATTCCTGTCAGCCCGGCAGCCAGCGCCCTGGGCATACGCATTTCCAACATAATCATTCCAACACCGGAAGCCTTAGCGGGGGACATAACCGTTTCCGCAAAGACCTTGAAGCTACCGCCAGCAATGCCGGTGCAGACGGAGAGAACCATTGAGAACCCAAGCAGCAGCACCAATGCGGCAAGAATAATCAGAAAAGCCGGCGCGGAGCGTTTGTATCTCTCTTGTCTCTGCGATATTCCCGCAACCGCGCCTGTTTCCTTACTCAACGTCCCCATGGTTCAGAATCGCGTTCGCGAGCTTTTCCAAATAGAGTTCCTTTCCCATCGCCGTAAAAGCCATATTATACTGATCTTCGTTGATACCAAAGTAAACGTTGCCGGCTTTGACCGCTTTCATATTCTTCCACACGGCAAGGTTCCCCGTGTCTCCAGCTCTGCCGTCGTCGCTAAAGAAGAAGATGTGATCTGCATCGATCAGGGAAAAGTATTCCGCATCGACCACTTCACCCCAGACATTCTCCGGTACTCCGGCTGATGGTGTGAGTTTCAGCTCATCGTAGACAAGCTCACCCGGCCCGCCGCTGCGATAGATGTAATAGGAACCAAAATGAACGGAATTGGCCTCCAATACAGCAAAGGTTTCGTCCCCAATCATATCCCTGATTCTCGCCGCAAGCTCCGCAGCTTTGACGTCGTAGTCGGCAAGCCATTTTTCTACGGCTGCTTCTTTATCAAACCACTGCCCCAGTTGCTTAAATCTTCCGCGCCAGTTAACATAGCTTATGTCATCATCGATCATGACCGTGGGAGCAATAGCCGCGAGTTGTTCATAAACCTTCTCGTGGCGAATATTCATAATGATCAGATCAGGCTTTAACTCCGCGATCTTTTCGAGGTTCAGGTCTCCGGTAGAAGAAGACCCGGAGTAATTGCCGACAACCTCAATACCTCTTTCGGCAAAAAGCGTTGTCAGATGTTTGGGGACAGACACCCCATCGAACATGCTGGTATTAGCCGAGGCAATTACCTTCATATCCAGAATAAGAAGTTCCTCTGTCAAGCCAGCTACATCAACGATGCGCTGTGGATTTGCCGGGATGGCAACCTCGCCCTTCATATCCGTTACCGTGACGGTATCCGAGACCGATCCCTGCGGCGTGGTATCCGTTCCAGCACAGGCTGCAAGAGCAAACACAAGCACAAGGCACAACATGAGCATTGCGGATTTTTTCATTCTGATGACCTCCTGAGTAATAAATCTTTAGTTAGAGTAAGCTAACCAACGGGCGCGCATAGCGAAATAACAGAACAGCTGAGTCTTTTAACCGTGTGGGGTCAACCTTTTCTAACCGCCTACCATTATACAGTCGGCGAAAGGAAAAATCCCCCCGAAAACGCCATGTCTTTCCCCTAAAGCGCCATGATGCTCAGTGCAGTAATAGAATAATTCATAAAGCTATGCTATAATCAGAATCATTGCTCAATAGACAAATTACAATTTGTGGAGAGGAGCAAGTGATATGATGAACGGACAAATCAATGATTTGTTGGCCAATATAATTTCCATGTATGCACCCCAATTTGGTAGAACAATCACAAAAAAAGTTGCATTAAATCTTGCTATGACAGCTATTGAGTGTCAGATTGAGAATACGTCCGGCGATACTTATGCGTTGATGAGAACAGCACTTTCAGAATGTGGAACTATCCTTGAGGAAAACATAGAAGATGGTATAATTTCTGGAGTGATTTTATCGGGTGCCGCAAATATGAATCCTGCATTTCTTCTGCTCAAGGCTGATGGAACCAGTATCCATCTTGCGGTAAACGAAAAAGATGGCCTAATCAAACAGCATACAGCGGAACGAGCAATAGATGCGTTTAAATCGGCGTTTGCCAACGCTAAAGGCTCATAAATTCCAGTTTGTCTGCCTATCGAGCGGCTCGTTCCAAATGGATCGAGCCGCTTTTGCTTACATCATCCGCTGCCCCTGCCGCTGCTCCGGGAAGGGCGGGTCCAGGCGGCGCAGAAGGCCGAACTCTGTTATTGTCACGCAGTCGTTTTCCATGCAGTCCTGACCGTATTTCTCAAAATCCATGTAGCCGTCCAGCTCATAGATGGCTTCATCATCCAGCCCCAGCGTTTCCTGTAATCGCTGCTGACCGTAACCGTAGGCATCCTCCGTGATGCGCTGGTAGTTGTCCAGATTACGCAGGAGCTCACAGGCCCGGTGCAGGGTTTCCGGTTTCTCGGCCTCCAGCACAGCGGCGCAGGTCAGAAGCATCCCGTCCTTCTGCCAGATGTCCTCCAAGGCTTCGGCAAAATCGTTGTAATCCTCCACGGCGGGGCAATCCGTATCACGGATCAGCTCCCCGATGTAAGGCGCCTTGAAGCGAATGTCACAGAGCATGGCATCCGCGAAAACATCAATATCGAGGTAATTTTTCACAGCGTCCAGGTATTCCTCGTCAGCGGGGAGGACGAGGGTGTAGTCCGGCTTTCCCTCGACACGCAGCGTCATACGGAGCATTTCATCCCTGCTCTCATCCCGCCAAGGCTCTGCCGGCGAAAGATAGCTGCGGTCGATCCCCATATCCGGTGTCAGCAAGCTGCGGGCGTTGGGAACAAAGGCACTGTACCGGGCGTAGTTGTATCCCTGCGGATCAACAAGGAAACCGTCCTTTCCCTCCGCGTGGAGGATGAGCAGGCAGTGCCTTGCAGTATCATCGTGTCGGATGGCGTTTTTATTCTCTGCGATGAAATCGTAATCAGCCAGCAGTGCGCGGCTGAACTGCTTGAACCGCGGGCTTGGCAGCTCGATGACCTTATCCACGGCGCAGGGGTCTGCCTCACACTCAGTCTGCTTACACTTCAGTTCCGCCTGAATGATCATCGCGAAAGCCCTCCCATCACCATGTGGCTGCTTTGACCACCGTTCATCACTTCCTCCATGCTGGTATAGCCCTTATAGGCGATGTAACCCCGGTCGGTGAACACCCCGTCCTCCTCATTCATGCGCTCCGTGCCGTACTTTTCATAGTCATAAAAAGCATCGAGGTTTTCGTCATACTCGAAGCGGCCGGACTGGCGGATCATATACTTGCCGTAGTCCTCCGGCGTATGTGTGCCGGGGGCGAAGTCAAACAGGTCAAGGCTTTCCGCAAGGTTTTTGATCTGTGCCGCGGACTTTGGCTCTGCCAGCGTGACCACGGCGCCCAGCTTTTCCATATCCGCTTTTGATAACCCATCCGTTGCCCCTGCCAGTTCGTTGAGGTCGGAGAGGTTTTCATACTTCATATCCAACAGGACATCCACCTCGTTGGGGAGCTGACTGTCCTCCAGCCGCAGGCGGACATCGGCGGAGTCTGTGATGCCCCCGCGAAGGAGGGCACGGTCGATTTCCTCCTGTTCCATGGGGAGGTACAGCCATGTGATGTGTTCGGTGTCCTCCGGCTCGGCTTTGGAGGTCACCGCAACGGTGATGGCGTTCGGCTCGTAGTAATAGCAGGGGAAAAACCGGCCATCATAGATCTGCTCTAACTTCATGCCGTTGTCGTAGACCACACCGTAGGGGGTGATCGTGCCGCTGCCGCTTTCAATGAGCTGCCGTGCGGTTCCCTTGCCGTCCAGTTTGTTCAGCTCATCCACACTTGCGCTGCCGCCGTGCAGGTTCATGTAATGGTCGCGGCCGATGGCGGCGAGGTCGGAAAAGTCGGTAATGACCGTGGCTTGCTGGCAGCAGAAGGTCAGGTTGATGAGATCCTTCGGCTCGAACAGCTCCAGCTTGTGGGCCATCGCCTGAAACTGCGCGGCTTCGCCGGTGTCGAAGCTTTCCAGCCGTTTGGCGAGGTAGTTCAGCTCCTCCACATTGACCGTGAGCATTTCCGTGCGTTTGAGCACAAAGAAAAAGCTATCAACCTCCTCCACCTTGCAGTCCGCCTTGACCGCGTCACCAATTTCCAACGCCTCCAACAGTTCCATGCAGTGTGCGTACTGGTCATGCGGAATGGGAAACGGGATGGTCGCCACGCCGTATTCCGGGTGGTTGGGATTACCGAGAACCGCTTGAATCATCATGTTATCTCCTCCGTCTTTCTTTCCAGATTTAAGACCACCTCGCCGTACCTGCACAGCAGGAGTGCTCCGAGGATGAGCCGAAAGGCTCTATCACTGACCAGCTCGGAAAAAGCAAGGTCTTCTATCACGATGTTATCACCGCCAACGGAAATGGTTTTCGCCGCCTGATAAATGCTGTACAGCTCCGGGTGAATACCGGAGAGGCGGATGGCGGGGAAGTCGAAGCCGCTGCTGTCGAAATGCCAGAGGACTCTTTGCCAAAGCTCCTCATCGGCGGTAAGCAGAAGCAGCGCAGCCGCATTGCGCTCGGACATACCGTAGCAGCGGTTTTTCCAATGCGTCCATCGTTCTCTGTGGGCATCACTGAGGAAGAAGCAAAAGGGCTGCCGGTTCAGCTCATCTCGCAGCCGTCTTTGCAGCGGGCGGAACAACCTTCCGCCAAAGCACTCCCGCGCCAGAGCATTCAGCTCCACCACGCCGGCCTCGATGCGCTCCTCCAGACAGACGCATTCATTCAGGTGGCAGGGGTGTCCGCTGTCATATCTCGTGCAGTCTTTGCAGCGCACATCGTCGGCACTGTAGCGAAAGCTGCTGCGGATGCGTCCGCTTCTGCGAGGCTGATGACGGGGTGGCGTCATCATCTGCACCTCTGCGGCGAACAGGGGTGTGAACTTCATAAAGTATCGCGTCAAGCAAATCCACTCCTTTTTTGAAAATAAAAAAGGGCCGGAGTCTTATTGCTAAAACTCCGGCCCATGCCATGCTGCTATTACATTGTCTGCTCCTGCGAGGCTCGTTCCAATGCTTCCTCCTGCTGACGGACGCGCTCGTCCAGATCCGGCACGCACACCCTGATCTGCTGCTGGATTCCGCGGATCATTTCTTCCTGCATATCCGTCAGCTCAAAGAAGTCCTCATCCACGGAATCGGCGCAGCAGCGGAATATCTCAGTCAGCTGCTCCGGGCTGAAAAGCTGTTCCTTTGGGATAAGCCCGGAGCGTGTGGCGAAATCCTGCTTGGCGGCATCGTAGTTCTCCATGAAATAGTGCCCGTGTACCACGCCCGTGCGGTCATAGTCCCAATCCCATGTGACGAATTGAACGCCGTATTTGCTTGGAGTACCTGCCAGCACCGTGGCGCCAAAGTCAGCGAGGATGCGGCAGCCGCCATCCAGTCCGCTGGCTTTGAGCTGCGGGGCGGCTTCCATAGCGGTCATATCCTCCAGCGTCTTCGCGGCGATGTCCTCGACGCGATATAGGGCATCCTCTGCCTGGGGCGTGTCCGCGTCCTCCCGACGATAGAACACACTGCCTTGCCGGTGATGCGGCAGAGGTGCGCCGTTCCAAAGGACAGGCAACTGCTCTCCCTCCACCGGCAGGGTTCCAAAGCCTGCACGGTGCAGGGGAATACGGACCTCTTCAAGGTAGCGAAGCTGACGGCTTGTGTTTTGGGTGTCCATGTGAGCGATCCTCCTGTTGTAAAAAAATAAGGCCGGAGAGGTCTTCTCCAGCCTGTCGTTTCAGACGCTGCAGCCAGCGCCCTTTTAGAAATTGAAAAAGGGCGCCGCTTTTTCAGCTGTCAAAGCCGACAAAACGACGCCCAAATATTTGTGATACTTTTTCTGCGATGATGCCGCTTTTTTCGAGAGAAACGTCCTCTCTAAAAGGGCGCTGGAGGTTGGAAGCTGTCCAAGACATGAGATCCTCCCGTTCAAATCCGGTCAGCTGCCCCGAGACCTCCATAAAAATCTATGGCTCAAAAGAAGAAATCCGGGCTCAAAAAAGCCCGGAAACAGTTGATGCGCCTGGCTTTGCGCCAGACGCATCTATACTGGTAATTCTTTATGGCGGAGTAGGAGGGATTCGAACCCTCGAGCCGTGTTAGCGGCTACACGATTTCCAGTCGTGCTCGTTATGACCACTTCGATACTACTCCATATTCTGTTTCAACTGCCCTCTCAAGCCGTTTCGCTCAAGCGCTCTCGTGTGACAGCGATATGTATTATAACAGATATTCTCCATTCGTCAAGTACTTTTTGAAAATTTCTTTTTATTTTTTTAGGCCCACAGTACACCTCGGGCAGATGGTCCCACGCCGGACCGATTGGGGAATCCAGGAATGCCCGGGCGTGGGTTCTGCTCCAAAAATTCGTTCTGATGGAACGGCACTCTCAAATCTGATCCAAGCTCCCCTCACTCGGCCGCTTCTCGAACACCTGCCCCCTCTCCCCTGCTTGACATAGATCTGTCACGCCTCCTTCAGTATTTTTTCTGTAAATAGTAGGTCCCACACCGGCCCCACAGCCGGGTGTCCAGGTTTTCCTTTCTGATGTCTGCCACCTGCCGAAAGACCGGTGCGCCCCGAATGCAGGCTCCTACAAAATAGAGGGCTCCGCAGCTGCGGCACCGCATATAGTGGCAGACGGTATAATGCTGTTCGGCTTCCAACACTGCATTGGTGTCCTCCAGCGGGCAGTCGCCGGCGAACAGTTCCACATTACCCTGCCGCTCCAGTTCCATAAGTTTCTGGAGAAGTTGGTCATATTGGTGATAGGAGCCGCCGCTGGCTTCCTTCATCTGTGCCGCCAGCTGACCACAGGAGGGACAAATCAGGTTTTGCGCTGCTTCTCCCTCCCATTACAAATTACTTTCTACAATCATTGCACTGGTGTGGGTCAGTGCTGTTTCCATCCACTCCAAGATAGAGCGGAGGAAGGCTGCTTCCTCTGCGGTCATGCTCGGCAAGCTATCCCGGACAAGGAGTATCCAGCGTTCCCAGTCCTCTTTCCCGATCCAGTTGTCAAAGCAGAGGTCAAATTCCTCCTGTACTTCTCCATTGGTGGGGTCTTTGACCGGAAAGAGCTGCCTCAGCGCGGGGATCAGCAGCCGCTCACAATCCGGCCAGCCGATGGTGAGGATGGAGCGGTAGCAGTTCCAGTCCCCCCACTGCGGGTCATTCCCACAGTCTGGACGAAGGGGCAGGAAGGTCAGATGGATCTTCTCGCCCCTTTGGGCGTAGAGCCGAGGCGTGAGGTCGATCCGCTTTTCTCGGCTGCGGGGTGGCAAGAAGCCATGGTAGATTGGGACGGTTAGAGCTTCCATCAGTTTCTGCTTCTCGGTGGCATCCATGTGATTAAATTGGGTGCGAGATAGTTTTTCGTTCATGGCAAGTCCTCTTTCAATTCGCCACGGCAGACCGTGATTCCATATCCAACAAAAATCCGTTTGGATATTCCACTTGCAGCATATCTTCTTTTTGTGTGTCATCCAGAAAGGTGACCGTTCCGGTGCCAAAATCCATCTTATACCACGCTTGCACCATCATTTGTCCTCCTACAGCCGATCCAGATTCTCTTGCAAATCTCCTTGCATCAAATGTTGGGCAATGGCCTGGTTCAGTTCCTTATGGGGGTGATAAGATGCCTGTTCTGCATCATGGACACATTCTTTCATCAACACTTCCGGAGAGACGTCTTCCCGCTTGCCATAAAGGTGGCCGAAGGCATAGCACACTGACTTGAGAAAGTCGAAAATGTAGTCGTGATTTCCACGCATACTGGGCAGGTCGTTGAAAGAACCCATACCACCATATGCCCGAAGATGGTGGGTGACCTCCTGCCGCTGGGTCCAGTCCTGAATGTCCCGCTCCAGCCAGTCGATCCAGTTTTGAAATTCTGGATGGTCTGCCAGAAGGATGGAGCGTAGATCAGCAGCTCTGGTATAAATATCTGTCTGTTTCATGTGAACTCCTCCTGATTCTTTAACGCTCCATCATAGGTGTGGCTTCCAGATGGCCTCAAATCCGCTCTATGACGCAGGCGTAAATTCCTCAGCCCAGACATGGGCGTTCAATTCCTCCACGGTGGGGATGGGCGTGATTTCAATAGCTCCATCGTAAAGGTCGGGTATGTTGCGGGTGTGACCGTCCGCAAAGATGTCAATGGAGCGGAGAGCCAGCCGCTCATTTTCGGTATCCACTTCATAGAGGATGACGGTTGGTTTCCTCCTCCGGTGCCCTCCCAAAAGAGCTTGATGTACTCAATGTTTAAGGCAGCTGTTTTGTCCAGAAATAGCCGGTCTGTTTTGTCGCATAGCCGGATTGTTTTGTCACGACAGCCGAGCTAATCTGTCGTTGAAGCCGGTCTGTTTTGCATCGCTATATCATAAGAGAGCTGCTTGGTGGCACCTCTCTTCAACTTGAGACTATCGGAATTGATACAGCATAACAGCATTGATATTTTGGTTGTCGCTGCTGTACATGATGGGACGATATTCACCTTCTGAAGGGAACTCAGATCGAGCGTTCCTGTAAGAGCACCACCAACGGCAGATAGGGTATACACCCTTCAGACACCCTCATCGATAAATCCAATATAGATTGTTCTGAAGCAGAGGCCCAAGTGCAATGAACGGCCATTGTTTGTTTTTCATTGGGCAACAGAATGGTATCGTCTGCTTTGAATATTGAGATTCATCAATATTGACGCACACAAGTTCTCCTTTGGCACTCTCAGAGAATTCCACAGGCTCATCTACAAAGTATTCACACTTAAATCCACCACATCAGCAAATGGAAGAACAGAAGCCGGAGGAACGATGGCATCGCTGTCATCCTTGTCTGGAACCTCCGATACAGAATCCTTAGTAGAACAAGCAGCTAACAT
>SCPN01000706.1_pt1 | contig 20475 bp, 25 predicted proteins | sample 6106831 | NCBI WGS metagenome assembly SCPN01 (sample SAMN10720447, study PRJNA508395) | human gut metagenome | isolation source: Participant 1, 0 month
GGCAAATGAAGTGTATGAATTTATAAAGAAGCATATCCATCAATTGGAAAGGAACTGTATATAGAATCTTGATATATTGGTAGAGGAAGGTGCATTAAGAAAGGTTGAAGTTCGAATGGATAAACCGATTTGATTTTACATTGAAAAATCATTACCATGTAAGATGTATAAAGTGCGGTGAAATTTTGATGTGGATATGGATCAAATACCGGATTTGCTGGAAAGAATTCATAACACTCATGGATTTGAATTTGTGGATTACGATATTTTATTTAAAGGCATTTGCCCGAAATGCAGGGAGAAAAAGTAGTAAAGAAAACGGAGGTAAAAGAGATGGCAGAAAACAAATATGCAGGGAACACAGACAGAGAAGAATTTACAGGAGGCATTTGCAGGGGAATCACAGGCAAGAAATAAGTATACCTATTTCTGTAGCAAAGAAGGAAGGTTACGAGCAGATGTCAGCATTGTTTTAAAGACTGCAGATAATGAGAAGAACATGCAAAAATGTGGTTCAAAGGAATTAGCAGGAATTGGTGATACAAGGAAAACCTGGCGGCAGCGGCAGAAGGCGAAAATTATGAGTGGACAGATATGTATGATGGCTTTGCGAAAACAGCCGAAGAAGAAGGATTCCCTAGCTTGCAGCAAATTCCAGGGCAGTAGGTGAGATTGAGAAGCATCACGAGGAAAGATATCGTGCACTTCTTAAGAATATTGAAACTGCTCAGGTATTTGAAAAGAGCGAAGTTAAGGTATGGGAATGCCGTAACTGCGGACATATTGTGGTAGGAACTAAGGCACCTGAAGTATGTCCGGTATGTAATCATCCACAGAGCTATTTTGAAGTACATGAAGAGAATTATTAAGGAGATGAGATTATTACGAAGAAGAAAGTGATTAATTCAAAAAAAGGCAGTAATGATAGGCTGTGGCTTTGTTGGTTCTGCATCGGTGTTTGCTCTGATGCAAGGGTAAACTTGTTTACAGAGATTGTCCTTATCGATGCAGACAAGAACAAGGCAGAGGGAAAGCGATGGATATCAGTCATGGTATTCCGTTTGCGAGTCCGATGAAAATATATGCCGGAGATTATGATGATGTGGCTGATGCTGCAATTGTTGTCATATCTGCCGGAGCGGGACAGAAACCGGGAGAGACAAGGCTTGATCTCGTAAATAAAAATGTAGCAATATTTAAGTCAATCATTCCATGAAATAGCAAAGAGAAATTTTGCAGGTATCGTACTTGTTGTTGCAGATCCGGTAGATATCCTGACTCAGGTAGCCATAAAGATTATCAGGACTTCCAGAAAACAGGGTTATTGGATCGGGTACTGTGTTAGATAGTGCCAGATTAAGATATAAGCGGTGAGCATTTATCTGTGGATAGCAGGAGTTTCATGCATTTATAGTAGGTGAGCATGGAGACAGCGAAGAGTGCATGGTCATCATGCCAATGTATCTGGTGTTCCATTAATGAAATATGTGAAATGCGTGGACATTACAAGCTAAAGGAAAATACGGCAGAAATAGCACAGCAGTCAAGAACAGTGCTTATGAGATTATAAACAAAAGCACGCTACATATTATGGAATACATGTCTGTAAAAAGAATCTGCAGAAGTGATTATGAGATGAAAATCAATACCATATCACACATAGATTCATGGAGTATATGATATGACGAGAGTATATCGTTAAGTATGCCAGCTATTGTAGAGATTGCAGATGTTATTGAGTCAATACCTATTAATTTAAGTGGCGAGGAAGCGTTAAAGCTTAAAAAGGAATCTACCGCAGATTCATTTGAAAAGATTATAGAGACAATTGAACTATAAATTTTACACATGGAAGGAGAAAAAGGCATGGAAGTAGGTATTATATTTGTAAGCATTGTGGAAACATTGTTGAAAAGCAGAAATGTATGTAATGTTGGAGATGCAGGAATTAAAAGCCATGACAATGCTTTGAGAAGTAGCAAATATATACGTGGAAGGCAGTCATGTTCATGTCGTAGTGGAGGACAAAACATCCAATGCTTGAAGAGCATCATTGAGTGGATTACATTAAATACAAAACAGGGATACAGAAAACAGTTAAATCCAGGGCAGGAGCCGGTAGCAGATTTTTTCTTTGCGATGGTGAACAGGTAGAAGAAGTATATGCATATTGTAACCTGCATTTATGGAAATGCTAAAAGCATTTATACATATTAAGGTTACAGAACAACACAAATATAACAGTAATATAGGTGTATTAATATATTTACAAGGAGGAACAACGAATAAATACGTATGTGATGTTTGCGGATGGGAATACGATGAGGAGAAGGGCTATCCAGAAGGTGGTATTGCACCTGGTACAAAGTGGGAGGATATTCCAGAAGATTTTGAATGTCCGTTATGCTCTGTGGAAAAGACCAGTTCTCAGAAGCATAATAAATGTATTATGATAGGATTATAACAATGAAAGAAGAACTAAGTATAGATATCATCGGACTTGCAGGAGCCTGTTCTTATGCTTTGGACTGTATAGAAGCAGAGTTGGTAAATATCAAAAACAAACATGGAAAAGAGTGGCTTATATAGTATATGCATGGCTGAATATTGGAAAATTGAAGGTGATGAATTACAAGATTTAGCCATGTGTGCTTTACTGCATGATAATGCTTTGACACAATATATTTCGGAAGAACTGAAAAAGGATTCCGTCATTAATTGTAAAAAAGATTTATCCAAGAAAAAAACAAATCTTCATTGTAATGGTGAAAAAATATTACTAAAATTCCATTTAAAACAGATGTGTCAAATGTGATTTTGTATCATCATGAACATGCCGATGGAACTGGTCCTTTTCAAAAAAAGTGGAATGAAATTCCATTGTTTGCAAGGATTATTCATCTTGCAGATACCATTGATATTATAGGAAATAACATGGAATCTGGTAATAACAGTTGGAATTTTATATGTCAGTTTCTTTCTACAAAATAAGGACAGACTATTTGATTCAGAATGTGTTAATGCTTTTCTTCATCACACATTGAATCTTTATGTGTTTATATGATGGTTCTTTTGAAACGAAGTTATGGGAGATTATCCCAAGACAAAAACAGGTTTTTGATTGGAAAACGTGTAAAAATGTCGCAGATTTTTTTGCAAAGATTGTAGATTATAAATCTTCTTTTACAAGCAGACATTCTATAGGAGTGGCTGAAAAAGCAGCTTTTTTTGCTCAATATATCGGATATGATTCTATTAATGTGCAAAAAATGTATCTGGCTGGTGCACTGCATGATATTGGGAAGATGGCAGTAGGCAATGAAATTTTGGAAAAACCGGATAAGCTTACGGATGATGAATTTTCAAAAATGAAGAATCATGCTGGCTATACATACCTTATATTATCAGAGGTTAATGATTTTGAAGAAATACGAGACTGGGCAGCTTTCCATCATGAAAAATTAAATGGAAAAGGGTATCCTTTTGGAAAAACCGCAGCTGAATTAAATGAGCCGGAACGTATTATGGCATGTATTGATCAGGCATTAACCGAGGACAGACCATATAAGAAAGGTTTATCGCACGAAAAAACGTGATGATCGCTCGATGACATGGCGCAGAAAGGTTTTGTTGATTCTGATATTTCCAAGAAAATTAGGGAATGTTTTGGTGGAATCTAACATTAAAAACGAGAAAATATAGGAAATTCATGAGAAATGCATTTGCCTATTATGAATAGTATTGAACAGGTTCATAAAACAAATAAACTGAAAGTAGGATTAATTTATGTATGAAATGAAACCAGAATATTATATCGGTATAGATATGATAGACGAAGAACACAAGCAGTTATTTAAATATGCAGATGAGGCATATGAATTGCTTCATGATGAGTTTACACCGGATAAATATGATAGGATTGATATAATATTAGAAAATCTCCGAAATTATACAGTAAAACACTTTAGTGATGAAGAGCAGTATATGGAATCTATTAATTATAAGAAGATATTTACACAGAAAGTTCAACATCAGGAATTTATACATAAACTTGATGAATTTATGGAACATCACAATGATGAGGTAGAAGATCAAGATGAACAGATTATGGGGAATTTTAAAATATCTCACAGAGTGGTTAGTTAATCACATTCTGTATGTCGATGGTCAAATTCCAAAAGGCTGATATAGTAAGAAAGGCTGTTATTTTTAGAGTAAAGCACTTTTATTTTGAATATAAAATATGACACATACACTTGACAATATGCATACATAGATGAAATAGGATATTTCTTCCTAAAAACAGTATGTTTATGGTATACTAGCTAATAGTAATGCGGTTTCAACCGACATTACATATTATTATGAGAAATTAATGCAAAGGAGTTACAATCAAATGGATAACAATGAAGTAGTAACAGAAGAAGTGGCAGCAGTTGTTGAAAATAATACAGGTATTGAAATAGAGCCTTTATTTGAGGAGATTCATGTGGTATGCTTCTTTCTGCAATTCACAATGTAAATGGAGAAGAAAAACTGAATCTGGTAATGTTAGATGACGCAATCCCAGCAGGTGCAAAATTGTATTAAGAGTATAAATGTCACATGGTTGTTAATAACTGTGTGGCATTTTATCGTTGTTGTTGATAAGGATATGAAAAGCTGCCTAAAATAGAAGGAGAGCCGGATTGCTGTTCCGACAAGAGTAGTGGTCACGAAGTGTTGTAAAAAAGCAGGATTAAAAGTGGAAAAATTTGAAATCCGCAAAGGAATGCGTATGCATTGTGTGGTGAGAAAAATAGTTGTGAAAAATCTAAAAATTATACTTGACAAATGAATAGAATGAGATAAAATATAACAGTACTATATAACACTGTTATATTTTGGAGAGACGTTCAGGAGAATAAGAAAAAGATGTCGACAAAAGCAGAAGATACAGAGAAAAATATATTAAATACAGCCAGAAAGCATTTTTTAAAAGATGGCTTTTCCGGGGCATCTTTAAGAAATATTGTAAAGGATGCCGGACTTACAACGGGTGCCTTTTATAAATACTATCCGACAAAAGAGGCGCTTTTTGATGCACTGACAGATCCGTATATAGAACATATATATCAGATCTACGACCGTGTAGTTGAGGATTTTGAAAAGCTTTCTGCCAAAGAACAGACCAGTAATATGTCGGACACATCCGGCAACGGAATGGATCAGATGATTGACTATATCTATGAGCATTATGATAATTTCCGATTATTGCTGAAATGTGGAGACAGTGGAAAGTTTGAGACATTCATACACAATATGGTAGACAGGGAAATGAGATCCAGTTTGGAATATGTGAAGAAAATGAAGGAGGATGGAATTGAAATACCGATTGTCGGGGAAAGCCTCATGCATATGATTTATACCGGATTTTTTTCATCTATATTTCAGATCATTGAGCACGATATAGATAAGGAAACTGCAAAGAGAAATGTGCACAAGCTTCGGGAATTCAATACCGGTGGCTGGGAGCGATTGTGGAACGTTAAATTTTAGGCTTACGATTCAGAAAGGTACATTTTAAGAAAATAATATCAGGTGGCTGATGCCGGCATGCCACCTATTTTATTATACAAGGGTTAGACACAACTAACAAAATTAAAACTATAGCAAGGAGTGAATACGTGTGAAAGAAAAGAAAAAGTCAGCAGTCAGCTGGATACTGACATGGGCTGGACAAAAAAGAAGTGCCTATGTGTGGAGTGTATTGCTCGCAATAGGAAATGTTATTTTTAAGATTCTTCCGTACTTTATAATTGCGGATGTGGTGAAACTGTTTTTAAACGGTGAAAAGGAGTTTGAAAAATATCTGATAAAAGCAGTCCTGATCGCACTGTCGTTTGTGATCGCAGAACTGTTTCATTCACTTTCAACGTCATTGTCACATAAAGCAACTTTTGTGGTACTTGCAAATATAAGAAAAGCGTGTTGCGACAAGCTTGCCAGGGTACCTCTTGGGTATGTGAAAGATACACCGTCAGGTACTTTTAAAAATATCATGGTGGAAAGAATTGACAGTATCGAGACAACTCTGGCTCACATAGTACCAGAATTTACCTCCAATCTGCTTGCACCGGTTGTAATCCTGATTTATTTCTTCCTGACAGACTATCGGCTGGCACTTTGGTCTTTAGTTCCGATTGTTGTTGGACTTTTCTCATATTTTGGAATGATGCTGGATTATAAGCCAAGTTTTGAAAGGACGGTTAATACCACAAAAGAGCTGAATGATGCTGCGGTAGAATATATTAACGGAATAGAGGTCATAAAGGCATTTGGAAAGACAGAAAGCTCTTATGCTAAATTTACAAAAGCGGCAAGGGAATATGCGGACTCTTTCATTTCATGGATGAGAAGATGTTCTGTCTATCATGCATTGATGATGGTGGTGACACCGTATACACTTCTTACAGTATTGCCTTTTGGAGCCTATTATGTATCGAATAAAACCTTAGAGTTATCTGATTTTGTCATTTGTATCATTCTCTCACTGGGAATTGTCGGGCCTCTGATCACGGTGGGCTCCTATACAGATGACCTTGGGAAAATCGGAGTGATCGTTGATGAGATAGCAGGTATTTTAGAACAGCCGGAGTTAAAACGTCCGGAGAAAAGTAAAGATGTTCCAAAAGATAATTCCATCATTCTTGAAAATGTAAGGTTTGGCTATCACGACAAAGAAATCCTGCATGGAGTAAATATGGAACTGAAAGCAGGAACTGTAAATGCAATTGTTGGACCTTCCGGAAGCGGAAAGTCAACGATCGCAAAGCTAATCGCATCTTTATGGGATGTGGATTCCGGCAGCATTAAAATCGGTGGGGTTGATGTAAAAGAGCTGGCACTTACAGATTTCAACCGGAAAATTGCCTATGTCGCGCAGGACAATTATCTGTTTAATGAGACAGTTCGTGAAAATATCAGACAGGGAAATCCAAACGCTACGGATGACCAGGTGGTTGAGGTTACAAAGAAGAGCAGCTGTTATGAATTTATCATGCAGTTAGAAAATGGATTTGATACCGTTGTAGGCGGTGCCGGTGGACATCTGTCGGGAGGAGAGAGACAGCGTATCTCGATTGCCCGGGCGATGCTAAAGGATGCACCGATCGTCATTTTAGATGAGGCAACTGCCTACACCGATCCGGAAAACGAAGCTCTATTACAAAAATCCATTGCAAAACTGGTGGACGGAAAGACACTGATCGTCATAGCACACAGGCTTTCTACCGTTAAGGACAGTGACCAGATCTTTGTGGTAAATGATGGAAACGTGACAGCGCATGGCACGCATGAGCAGCTTCTGGTGTCATGCCCGCTTTATAAAGAAATGTGGAATGCCCATATTTCAGTAAAAGATACCGTAAGGGAGGGCGAATGATATGTTTGAGATTCTGGCGAAATTCTTTCGATTTTCAGGGAGGGAAAATGGAAACAAATTCAAACTGTCGATGGTCATTGGGCTTGTAGAAGCACTTGCATCTGCAATGAAGATACCAGCCATTATGTACATATTGATTGGTTTGCTTGGTGGAAAACCGATAGGAAAATATATCGGAGGTTCCTTAGCCATTATGGTCATTGCGATTGTGATTGCTGTTATATGTAAGAGAAGTTCTACGGTACTTCAGACAGAAGGTGGCTATAATGCAAGTGCTTTTACGAGAATCAAAATTGCAGAGCATCTGCGTTACCTTCCGATGGGATATTTTAATTCCAACAGTATTGGAGAGATATCTTCGGTGACAACCAATACGATGGAATCACTAGGAGATGTAGCGGCCAGGGTGGTTATGCTGACAACGCAGGGGATTTTAGAAACTTTGATGATCATCCTTATGCTGCTTGTTTTTGATTGGAGAATCGGACTGATATCTGCAGCTGGAGTCCTGATTTTCTTTGGTGTAAATTCTATGATGCAGAATGCAGGGAAAAAAGATTCGGAACAAAAGGTGGTATGTGATACAGAACTCGTAAGTCAGATCATGGAGTATCTTCAGGGAATCTCAGAAGTGAAATCCTACAATCTGCTTGGAAAACAGGCAAAGAGATTAAATGATGCAAACGATGCGAGTGCCAAAATCAATACCAGAATGGAAATGGTATTTGTCCCGTATCATTTTTTACAAAGCGTGATAACGAAGATAACAGGAGCCGTAATTGTGGCATGCAGTGCATATTTTTATATCAATGGAACTATGAGTGCGGTTTATGCCATTGGTATGACAATCTCAGCATTTATGCTTTATGCCAGTCTGGAATGTACAGGAAATTACTCATCCCTCTTACATGTGGTAAGTGTATGTGTGGACAAAGCAAATGCAATTCTGGAACTGGATACGATGGATATCGATGGCAAAGAGATACAGCCGGAAAACTATGATATTAGACTTTCAGATGTTACATTTTCCTACGATAAGCGGAAGATTATTGATGGTGTATCACTCTCTATCCCAGAAAAAACAACGACAGCAATCGTTGGTCCGTCTGGCGGAGGTAAATCTACACTTTGTAATCTGATTTCCAGATTCTGGGATGTGGATTCCGGAGAAGTGACCCTTGGCGGTGTAAATGTAAAAGAGTACAGCATGAACAGCCTGATGAATAATTTTGCATTTGTCTTTCAGTCCGTCTATCTTTTTGCAGATACAATTGAGAATAATATTAAGTTCGGACGTCAGGATGCAAGTCATGAGGAAGTGGTGGAAGCAGCAAAGAAAGCCTGCTGTCACGAGTTTATCAGCAAACTTCCAAATGGATATAATACCGTGATCGGAGAGGGCGGTGCCACGCTTTCCGGTGGTGAAAAACAACGGATCTCCATTGCCAGGGCAATTATGAAGGATGCACCGATCATTATTCTTGATGAGGCAACAGCGAATGTAGATCCTGAGAATGAGAAAGAACTTGTGGAGGCTGTGGATGCACTGACGAAAGAAAAAACGATCATTATGATCGCACACAGACTGAAGACGGTACGCCATGCAGATCAGATCGTGGTCGTAGAGAAAGGGCAGATTGTGCAGAAAGGAACCCATGAGCAGCTGATGAAGCAGGAAGGAATTTACAAGCGGTTTGTGGATGCAAGAGAGCAGGCAGTCAGCTGGAAACTGGCACGTTAAGAAACAAAGTAATATATTGATAAAAAACAAGGAGCATTCAAAATGAAAAATAAAAAGAAATTAAAAGGAAAAGATTTGATCAATATTGGAATCTATGCAGCGATTTACTGTGTGATTATGACAGCAGTTGCAATGCTGGGATTTATACCGATCATGATGCCGCTTTTATGTGTGATTGTCCCAATATTTGGCGGTATTCCATATATGCTTTTTTTGACAAAAGTTGATAAATTTGGAATGATAACTATTTATGCTATGATCGTTGGATTGTTTTTGTGGATTACAGGAATGGGATACTGGCCGTTTATTTTTGGAATTATATGTGGTGTTATTACAGACCTTATTGTAAAATCAGGAAATTATAAAAGCAGTAAGAAAAATATATTAAGTTGTGGAGTATTTAATCTGATCATCTTTGGAAACTTTGTTCCAATGTTTATGAATATTGAGGCATATTTCAGTACGCGTCAGAGTTTTGGACAGGAGTATATCACTAAAATGACAGATATCTTTGCGAACTCATGGCTGATCCCATTACTTATTGCAGCATGCGTGGTTTGTGGATGGATCGGAGGAGTATTTGGAAAATCATTGTTGAAAAAGCATTTTGAGAAAGCGGGAATTGCATAATGATACATACATACGTCACATTTGATCCAAGAACGAAAATGCTTCTTTTAATGACAATGGCAATATTTGTTCTGGGAGGAGCAGGAGATAAATTATTTGGTGCGTACCTTCCGTTATTCTGTCTGCTTCCGTTCGTGCTTTTTATACTTGTAGGTAAGTGGAAAAGAGCAGCAGGATACATCATTTTGTACAGTGTATTTTATTTGCTGACAGTGTTTGTGCTGCCTCATATGACAGGTTTTATTGGATTTATATTGCTTGCATTCTGCGGGATTATGACAAGGTTTCTGCCGGGAATCATGGCTGGAACCTATCTGATGCAGACAACAACAGTAAGTGAGTTTTCTTCGGCTATGAGCAGGATGCATATTACGGATAAGCTGACCATACCGCTTTCTGTTATGTTTCGTTTTTTTCCAACGATTGCGGATGAATTCCGGGCAATCAATGATGCGATGCGTATGCGGGATATTCGCTTCGGCGGGAAAAATGTCGATAAAATGATAGAGTACAGACTGATTCCACTTATGGTCTGCTCCGCAAAAATTGGAGAGGAGCTCAATGCCGCAGCTATTACACGGGGACTTGGCGGTGATGTAAAGCGGACCAATGTGTGCCGGATTGGTTTTCATTTTCAGGACTATATTGTAGTACTTATTTGCTTTATTCCTTATGTAATATGGATCGTTTCAATGATTTCAAGATTATTTATGTAATATATAGATAAAACCGCATGATGTCATGATATTGGCAGAGTGCGGTTTTGTTACAAATGGAGGATATTATGATACAGATAGAAAATGTCAGTTTTCAGTATAATAATTCGGAAAAAGGAGCGTTAAAAGATGTTTCGATTTCAGTTGATAAAGGAGAATGTGTTTTGTTATGTGGGGCTTCAGGTTGTGGAAAGACAACAATAACGCGCCTTATAAATGGTATTATCCCACATTTTTATGAAGGAGAGTATAGCGGAAATGTCAGCGTTTATGGAATGAATGTGCAGAGTGAAGAACTATATAATATATCAAAAAAGGTGGGGAGTGTATTTCAGAATCCAAGAAGTCAGTTTTTCTGCATGGATACAACAAGTGAAGTTGCGTTTGGATGCGAAAATATGGGACTTGTAGAAAACGATATTAACGAACGTGTAAAACTGGCTGTAAGCGAACTGGAAATGGAAAATCTTATGGACAGAGATATTTTTAAATTGTCAGGCGGTGAGAAGCAGAGAGTTGCCTGTGGTTCTGTAACTGCGATGCAGCCCGACGTATTTGTACTTGATGAACCAACATCAAATCTGGATAAAGAATCCATAGAAAGACTAAAAAATACGCTTTTACTCTGGAAAAAGCAGGGAAAAACAATCGTGATAGCGGAGCATAGGTTGTATTGGCTTAAGGAAATATGTGACCGTGTAGTCTATCTTGAACATGGAAGAATTATGTTTGATATCACAATGCAGGAATTTCTGAAATTTTCAGAGCAAAAGCTGCAAAATCTCGGACTTCGTACAATGCAGCCACATTGTGATGAAAGCAGTAAAAGACATGAGTATATTGCCAAAAAGTCGGACATAGTACTGAAAAATTATTATTTTTCCTATGGAGAAAAAAAGGTACTGGAGTTTGGAGATATGCAGCTCCCAAAGAATGAACTTATAGCAATTACAGGACAAAACGGAGCAGGAAAATCTACGTTCGTCAGATGCTTTTGCGGATTGGAGAAAAAATTTAAGGGACAGACGGTCATAGAAGAGAAGCAGTATAAACCAAAGGAAATGCTCCGTAAATGTTATCTTGTAATGCAGGATGTAAATCATCAGCTTTTCTGTGAATCTGTAGAAGATGAAGTTCTTCTTGGAGCATCGGATACCGGAAAAGAGATACAGGAAAGAGCCAGAGAAATTATGCAAAAACTTGGTATATGGGAATTTCGTGATAAACATCCGATGTCATTATCCGGTGGTCAGAAACAGCGTGTGGCTATTGCATCGTCTGTGCTTGCAGAAAAGGAGATACTGATATTTGATGAGCCGACGAGCGGTCTGGATTATTGTCATATGGTAAGTACTGCACAGCTGTTTAAAGAACTTCGTGACATGGGTAAAAGTATTTTTATTATCACCCATGACAGGGAATTGATTGAAAGATGTTGTAATTATGAACTTTATGTGGCTGATCGACAGGCGATATTGTATGGATTATAAATACTCCGCAAATAAAATTGAGAACTATGAATCGTAAGAGTCTGATGTCATCTGGTCTCGACAACGAGAGCACCCGGAATAAATTAAAAGAATTGGCATTGTACGATTCGGAAACAAATGAAACAGTGGTTCTATGTCAAGATTTAGTACAAGTTAAAATGAGAAATTTTTCCCCATTTTAACCCGTCAGAAGCTCAGCCTCAGTGTGTGTTCTTTCATATACTCGTTCGAATTCATTTGGTGACATATAGTTACAATGGCTATGAATTCGTTTCGTATTGTAGAAAGCTTCCAGATATTGAAAATCAAACGGTATGCCTGCTTGTAATCGCGAATTTTAAAGCGGTTGAGCCATTCACGTTTGATAATTGAATGGAAGGATTCAATGCATGCATTATCCCACGGAAACGCTTTCTTTGAGTAACTACGCTGCATATTTTCTGTTGCTTTTTATATTCCGTTCCATAGATTAATCAGCTTTGCAATCACCTACATTTTTATTTTACAACAAACAGGATGGGCGAATCGAGGAAAGTATGGAATGGTATTTAAAAACGATAAAATCCTCTTGTGAAGAAAGTTGCATAAAAGCTAAGTATATTTTCGATAAAGTTGTGAAGTTTATTTCTCATGGAAGTTCATCTCCTTTCTGTTTACGCTGTCATTATAAAACACAAAGGGGGATATTACTTGCCAAAATAAAAAAATAAATAGACAAAAATTGCAACGGGCAGAGAGTATGTAAATATTCTCTGTCCGTTGCAGTTTATTATATATTTTTGCGGTATTCTGAGGGAGATATGCCTTTTATCTTTTTGAACATGCGGCTGAAATATAAAGAATTATCATAGCCAACAATTTGTGCAATTTCGTTTATGTTATATTCCGTATTCAAGAGCAGGGCTTCTGCATTGCAAATGCGTTTTTGTAAAATGAATTGCATTGGTGTAGAACCAACATAAAGTTTGAAATTGCGTATAAACCAGCTTGTACTTACATGTGTTTTTTTAGCGTATTCTTCAATGCTGATTGATTCATTGTAATGTTCATTGAAATAGGCAATAGCCATGTCAATAGCTTCTGTAGCACGGGAATTATCTATCCTTTATGCTGTTATTAAAGTGTCGCTGCAGTTTTATAAAAATTTGTCTTAAATACATTTCAAGCATTTCCTGATAACTATCATTACACATCTGTAATTCATTTATCATTGCACGAAAAAGATTCTGATAGGAGGGACCAGAACCACAGTAAAATACCTTTTTGCTATCGGTCAATCCATAAGAGCGTAATATATTTGTTACATCGCTACCTGTAAAATGAACCCAGTAGACTTCTGTCTGATCTTCGGCATAATATTCATATTTTTGAGCCTCCTTTGGACGATATAAAACCATATGTCCGGCATGAACAATAGTTTCTTCTTCACTATTAGGACCAAAATGAAAATGGGCTTTTCCGGCAGCAATATAAATCAATTGGAAATCAAGTCTGCCTCGAGGTCTACAGGTAGGTAGTTTAGGGCGTGTGTAGAGCTTATATGTTCCACACATAGTTACAACAAGCGGCTTGGATTTATCTTTTTCTATCAATCGTTGAGTGATTGAGATATGCATTATTTGTGTACATGTGTGCCTCCTTGTATTGAAATATAAAAAAACATATGTTAAAAATGACTAAAAATCTATCCAATATAATACTTATGTTCATTAATTTTATCATTTTGTGCATATTTTGTCCAATTTATGATATGTCATTTTTGGCTTATTTTTTATATACTAATCATAATAAAGTTGTGGAACAAAACGAGGCAAAAGAATAGGTATTTGTGAAAGGAGAAATTCTCATGGAAGAAAAAACATACTTGAAATGGTATAACAAAGTAGGTTACGGAACGGGAGATATTGCAGGAAATGTAGTATATGCTTTTCTATCATCATTTGTCATGATTTACCTGACAAATACAGTTGGGTTAAATTCGGGCATAGTAGGTACATTGATAGCAGTATCAAAATTATTTGATGGAGTTACGGATATATTTTTCGGTACAATGATAGACCATACAAAGAGTAAGATGGGGAAGGCAAGACCTTGGATGTTCTATGGATTTTTTGGCTGTGCCATCACGTTGTTTGGTGTATTTGCAATTCCGACAAGTCTTGGAAAAACAGCTCAGTATGCATGGTTTTTTATAGCATATACATTGCTTAATGCTGTATTTTATACTGCTAATAATATTGCGTATGCAGCGTTGACATCACTGGTAACAAAAAACAGTAAAGAGCGTGTTCAGATGGGTTCTTTCCGTTTCATGTTCTCATTTGGTACAAATCTAGTCATCCAGTCTGTTACTGTTGGTGCAGTAGAAATGTTTGGTGGCGGTGCAACTGCATGGAGAACTATCGCATTTATTTACTGTATTATAGGTATTATTACCAATACACTTGCTGTATTTTCAGTAAAAGAACTGTCAGATGAAGAATTAAAAGATAATAGTGTGGCAGGAGAGGAAGATGACAAACTTTCTTTTAAGCAGATAATAAAACTTCTCTTTAGTAATAAATATTTTTCAATGATTTGCGTGATTTACATTCTTCAGCAGCTTCGTGCTTCTATGGTGAATGTAGGAATCTTTTTTATGACATATGTATTACTGAATGCGAATTTGTTTGGTGTATTTTCATGGGCGAATAATATTCCATTGATCATTGCACTTGCCATTACACCTACACTTGTTTCAAAAATGAAAGGAATGTATAAGTTAAACAAGTATAGTTATATGCTTGCTACAGTATGTCGTCTGATGGTTGCAGTGGCAGGTTATCTGGGAAGTGTTCCGTTGATGCTCTTATTTACAGTTCTTACATCCCTTGGAGAAGGACCTTGGCAGGGAGACATGAGCGCAGTAATTGCACAATGTTCAGAACATACTTATTTAAAGAGTGGAAAGCGAATTGACGGTTCCATGTTCTCTTGTACTTCATTAGGCGTAAAACTCGGTGGAGGTATTGGTGTTGCACTTTCAGGCTGGATGCTAGATATAAGTGGATATATTAACCTTGACAACGCGGTTCAGCCAGATAGCTGTATTAATATGATGTATTTTATGTATTTGTGGCTTCCGTTCATATTTGACATAATTATTACAGTTATTCTTTCATTCCTTAATGTAGAGAGTGCAAATATGAAATTAAAAGAAAATATGCAGAATCAGTAATGAAAATAGCCCCTGAAGTTTGTCTTTATGGGCTGGTTATATAGAAAATAAGAAAAAAGGAGAATTATTATGAATGCTGATATGAAATGGTTAGACGATCCGGAAGTGTTCCGTGTAAACCAGTTGGACGCACACAGCGACCATTGCTACTATATAGATTATGCAGATATGGAAAAATCGGAGAATCCATTGATGCAGTCATTAAATGGACAATGGGAGTTTGCTTTTAGCAAAAATGTAATGGATAGGCCGGAAAAATTTTTATGAGGAAAATTTTGATGCATCTTCATTTGCTAAGATTATGGTTCCGGGGCATATCGAACTGGCAGGCTATGACAAAATACGCTATATCAATACAATGTATCCGTGGGAGGGAAAAGAATATCACAGGGGTGCGTATAGTATGGAGAGTACCGGGGACGAGGCAGGAATGTTTTCTGAGGCAGAGTATAATCCTGTCGGATCTTATATCAAACGATTTGATTTGAGCGAGCAAATGCGTGAAAAGAAAATCTGTATCTGTTTTGAAGGTGTGGAAGAAGCAATGTATCTGTGGCTGAATGGTCAATTTGTAGGATATGCGGAGGATAGCTTTACACCGTCAGAATTTGACCTGACACCATTTATTAGAGAAAAAGGAAATGTGCTGGCAGTTCAGGTCCACAAAATGAGTACGGCAGCATTTTTGGAGGATCAGGATTTTTTCCGCTTTTTTGGAATTTTCAGAAATGTAACTTTAAAAGCAGTGCCAGAGGTGCATTTGGAAGATGTATGGTTACAGCCGACACTAAACAAGGATAATGTAAGCGGCAGGGTATTGGTAAAGATGAAAGTAACTGCTCCAGAAGGAAAGAAAGTAGCTGCCCATTTTGTTTTAAAAGACCGAGAAAATAATCAGGTGGCAGAGGACAATATCACCTTAGAGGAAAAGGATGGAAGTCGTGTAGGAGTGATTGATACTGAGGTTGGAAGTGTTAAGGCATGGGATAATCACTTCCCATATTTGTATCACGCATATGTAGAGCTTAGAAGCGAAGATGGAGAAATATTAGAGATAATTCCATATGACATAGGTTTTAGAAGACTTGAAATGATTGACAAGGTGATCTATTTAAATGGTAAACGTCTTGTCATTACGGGCGTGAACCGTCATGAGTGGAGTGCAAAGACAGGAAGAAGCATTAGTATGGATGAAATGACAGCAGACATTGATTGTATGATTAGAAATAATATCAATGCGGTACGCACCTGTCATTATCCGGATCAGATACCGTGGTATTACCTGTGTGATAAAGCTGGCATCTATGTAATGGCAGAAACGAATATGGAAAGTCATGGAACATTCCAGAAACTTGGTGCGATTGAACCATCATGCAGCGTACCTTGTTCTATTCCGCAATGGAGGGGGGCTGTTGTTGACAGGGCTAGGAGTAATTTTGAAACTTTTAAAAACCATACAGCAATTCTTTTCTGGTCTTTAGGAAATGAATCTTATGCGGGTGAAGATATAGAAGCAATGAATACTTACTTCAAGGAAAAGCAGGATGGCAGATTTGTTCATTATGAAAGCTCTTTCTATGACCGTAATTATGAGGAAACCATATCAGATGTAGAGAGCAGAATGTATGCAAAGCCTTATGAAGTGGAGGAATATTTAAATAACAATCCAAAGAAACCTTATATTTTGTGTGAGTATATGCATGATATGGGTAATTCGATGGGAGGATTTGGCACTTATATGAAGTTAATAGATAAGTATGAGATGTACCACGGTGGATTTATCTGGGATTTCATTGATCAGGCACTTTTCGTGAAAGATGAAGTGACAGGAAAAGAAGTTTTGCGTTATGGCGGAGACTTTGATGATAAGCCTTCTGATTATGAGTTTTCAGGAAATGGAATCGTATTTGCAGACCGTAAGGAAAAACCAGCTATGCAGGAAGTGAGGTATTACTATGGCTTATACAGATAAGAATAAATTGAGAGTCGTATATGGAGATTATACACTTGGCGTACATGGAGAAGGGTTTGACTATATATTCTCTTATTCACAGGGCGGTCTAGAGTCTATAGTAAAAAAAGGTTATGAATGGCTGTATCGTTGTCCAAAGCCTACTTTTTGGAGAGCATTAACAGATAATGACAGAGGCAGCAGGTTTCATATTAAAAGTGGAAGCTGGCTCGCATCGGATATGTTCATTGACTGTAAAAAAACGGAAGTTATTATGGACGGTGAACGGCAAAAGCAGTATGCTCCGGACAATAATAGCTATGGCGGTGATGTGGCTGCCGGGGAAATAATTGTGAAATATACCTATGAGACTGTCGGCAATCCAGTAACAACAGTTATTGTATCTTATACAATTGATGTAATTGGAAATATCAAGGTGGATGTGGATTACACAGGAGTAAAGGGAATGCCAGAGCTTCCGGTATTCGGAATGAGGTTTATTATGCCGACACTTGCAGATAAATATATGTACAAGGGATTATCGGGGGAAACCTATCCGGACAGAAAGGCAGGGGCAGAAAAAGGAGTTTATGAGGTATCAGATTTGAGACTGACACCATATCTGGTTCCACAGGAATGTGGTATGAGAATGGATACAGAGTGGCTGGAGATTACAAGACATACAAGTCTTGATAATAGCAGAACGGATAGTTCAGCACAGACATTAAGAATAGAGAAAAACGACAAGGCATTTGCTTTTTCATGCCTACCTTATACAGCATCAGAGATTGAAAACGCAACACACCATGAGGAACTGCCACCAGCAAGAAGAACAGTCCTTTGTGTCTATGGTGCAGTAAGAGGAGTTGGTGGAATTGATAGCTGGGGAAGTGATGTGGAAGATGATTATCGGATTAATGCAGAAAAAGACATTCACTATTCTTTCATTATCCGCTAAGTTTTGTTTGAAGTGAGGTGTTTGAGATGCAGATAGAGATATTGATTCGTAGTTTTCTGGATGGTGCATATGATGAAAGACTCTTAGACATTTATGCTGATGAGACAAAGATTTCTTACCAGAGGGAACGCTATATCAATGCAATAAAGAAATTTGAGCAGTGCTATAAGCCGGGAGATGTGGAATTGTTCAGTGCTCCGGGAAGAAGTGAGATTGGCGGCAACCATACAGATCATCAGAACGGAGAGGTTTTGGCAGCCTCAGTTAATCTTGATACTATTGGGATCGTAAAAAAGACGGATGATAATGTAATCAGATTAGTTTCTGATAACTATGATGAAATCATTATCCGGCTTGATGATGTATCTGTAAAGGAAAAAGAAAAGGAAACAACAAAGGCTTTGATAAAAGGTGTGGTTTCTGGATTCCTTGAGAGAAAATATGCAGTTGGAGGTTTTCAGGCATATATAACAAGTGATGTGCTGATTGGTGCGGGACTTTCATCTTCGGCAGCATTTGAAACACTGATAGGAACGATTTTGTCTGGACTTTATAATTGTGGAAAAGTTTCAGCGACAGAGATAGCCATTATTGGACAGTATGCTGAAAATGTTTATTTCGGAAAGCCTTGTGGTCTGATGGATCAGATGGCAAGTTCTACGGGAAATCTTGTTCATATTGATTTTGCTAACCCGGAAAATCCACAGGTTGAAAAAATTGATTTTGATATGGAAAAGTATGGTTATAGACTATGTATTACGGATACAAAAGGCTCTCATGCTGATTTGACAGATGAATATGCGGCAGTTCCGAAGGAAATGAAACTTGTTGCAAAATATTTTGGGAAAAAAGTGCTGCGTGATGTATCTGCAAATGATGTACTGGAAAACATTCATAATTTAAGAGAAAAACTTGGGGATAGGTGTGTCCTTCGTGCACTACACTTTATTTGTGAGAATGAAAGAGTACGGAAAGAAGTAAGAGCATTGAAGTCAGGAAATATAGGAGCATTTTTGGAGAATGTGAAAGCCTCCGGTAATTCTTCTTTTAAATATTTGCAGAATGTTTATTCAAATCAAGATATAAAAAATCAGAATGTTTCCGTTGCACTGCTTGTAAGTGAAATGCTTTTAGGAGAAAACGGTGTATGCAGAGTGCATGGCGGTGGTTTTGCTGGAACAATACAGGCATTTGTGAAGAATGAATATGTAGAGTCTTATAAATCCGGAATGGATAATGTATTTGGTAATGGTTCCTGTAAAGATTTGAGAATAAGAAAATATGGCGGCATAAAAGTGTTATGAAATAGAAAGAAGGTTTTGATGAACATTTCGGGTTCTAGGCCAGGTGATATATATGGGAGCTTCCGGTGTAATGGTACCCATTACGCCTTTCATTGAAGGATATATATTTCTTTATGACAGGAAAATATTCTTCAATCATTAATATTTCGGCTTTTATCGTTTTCATTTGATTGATCAGTTATTTTGTATCTTTGTAAATGAATGAGCAAACTTATATTTCTATTCTATGGAATATCCCGGATGCAACGGAGATAATAGGAGCTTGCCTTGAGATCTCTGGCAGACTTATATTTCACTCTTGTCGCATCAGGATAAATTGTCATTGACCATGCTTGAGAAGAAGTTGTATTTTCCGTCGCTAACCAATAGGTGGTTTGGTTTTATGTCAGATAAGGCAAATGCTTTACAATCGGTACCTTGGGTAGCTGTGGCCTCTAATTCCTTATAATAAATCATAATCAGGCTTCCTTCACGCAGTGTAGGTATCCGCCATGTTCCCGGAGCGTCCTGACCGTCTTTCCCCCGATACATTGCATCCCTTTGGGAACAGCAATATTCTTCTCCGATACTATAACTTACTGTTTGCCGTAGCAAGATAGCCATTTGCCGTAGCCCAATTCATTGTTTGCGTTCCACTGTCTTTTCCCTCGCTATCATTGCCAGCATCGCTATATACGATATCCGGAGAGACTATAAAAATGCAGATACAGTCTTATTGATTTTGCCTGCCTCAGACATGCTATCTATATGCCGGATAATCCTGTCTGTATAAACAGGGTTGCCCTCACTATCGGTAATAGGATTCGTATTTTGACCAGTCGAGGTGTACTCGTATAATTGAATGTTGTTATAAAGACAGCACTTTATCTCTGATCCCTTTGTTTAGGCAAATCTTTCGAATTAATAGCCGCATACTTGTTTCCTCTTAAATCTTCATAGACTTCTATTCTGCAGGAATATCCCTTTAGCAAGATAAAAAGGGATGCGAAGATTATGACAGTTATTTTCATTTTATTCTTTATATTTTCATTTTATCATTAATAAG
>SCPN01001189.1_pt1 | contig 20430 bp, 28 predicted proteins | sample 6106831 | NCBI WGS metagenome assembly SCPN01 (sample SAMN10720447, study PRJNA508395) | human gut metagenome | isolation source: Participant 1, 0 month
ACCGAAGTTTGAGGCGGTACTTGAGACTCTGGACCGGGAACTGGAAGGGCTTGGCATCGGTACCTGGACCACACCAAAGGGCGGTTATTTTATCTCCTTTGATTCTCTGGATGGCTGTGCAAAAGCCATTGTGGCAAAATGTAAGAAGGCTGGTCTGGTGATGACAGGAGCAGGAGCGACTTATCCATATGGAAAAGATCCTCATGACAGCAATATCCGTATTGCTCCATCTTACCCTCCGTTAAATGACTTAAAGCAGGCCATGGAATTATTTGCCCTTTGTGTCAAATTAGTCAGTGTGGAGAAGCTGCTGTCTGAAAAAAAGGATGATGTGGTGACTGTTACAACAGAAGCATGAGCAAAAGAATCCGCTAAGCAGCAGGGTTCTGATGCGTAGAACAAGAATGGCGCGGATCATAGGATGCATGGCCGCAGCCGAGAAAGAGAAAAGAGCGGCTGGTAACGGAATTACCGACCGCTCCTTTTGTGCAGGTGAAAGTTTTTATGATTTCAAAATTAATGAAGAAGGTATTAAACAGGGAATCTATTTCCTATATTATTTTTGGGGTACTGACAACTCTGGTGGACTGGGCAAGCTATGCGCTGTTCTGGTCTCTGGGTTGGGATTACAAGGTTTCCACTGCCTTAAGCTGGGCGGCGGCAGTATTATTTGCCTTTGTGACCAATAAATTCTGGGTATTTCGCAGCTTTACGTTAAAGCTTTCTTATTTATGGAAGGAATTCGTTTCTTTTGTGGCGTGCAGAGCAGCCACAGGAGTCCTGACGATGTTGGGGAATGATCCTGATGGTAGATGGATTCCATTGGAACGAATTTTTAGGGAAATTAATGGTTTCTGCCATGTCTCTTGTGTTAAACTATATTATGAGCAAACTGTTTATCTTCAAGAAGAAAAAGGATGAGGAAAAGGAACATGGAGCTGGATGAGATCAAGCAGGTATCGAAGGAGTTGGAGGACATTTTAGAAGGATTTCCGGATGTGCCGAAAGCGCCGATGCTGCAGAAAGTGAAAGACACGGAAAACCAGCCTGAGGACGAAGTAGGCGGCGGCAGCTTTGGATTCTGAGATAGATGACCAGAGATCGGAAGCAGGAGAAGACCTGGAATTAGAACCAGACCTGGAATTAGAACCAGAAGAGCTGGAGCCGGAACCGGTCTGGGATCAGCCGGAGAGCCGCAGCCAGGAGGCGGTGCTGCTTCGGAGGGCGGATGAGCGCCAGGAGGCAAGAAAACGGAAAAGGGAGAATTTCGCCAATGGAATCTTAAGGCCGGGAGACCGTTATCTGGCGGCATTTCTGGTTCCGGTGGTCATTATGGTGATCATTTTTGCACAAAGGGGGATTTTCCCATTTGGAGACGAGAGCTTTTTGAGGACGGATATGTATCACCAATATGCGCCATTTTTTGCAGAGTTCCGTCATAAACTGGCAGATGGAGGAAGCCTTCTGTACAGCTGGAATGTAGGCATGGGTGTGAATTTTGCTGCTCTTTATGCTTACTATCTGGCAAGCCCTTTGAATTGGCTGATCATGTTGTGTCCCAAAGGCTATGTGATCGAGTTTATGACCTACATGATCGTGCTGAAGACGGGACTGGCAGGTCTGACATTTGCATGGTATTTAAGTAAGCATTGCAGGACCAGAGATTTTGGCACGGCATATTTTGCAATCTTTTATGCCTTATCTGGATATATGGCGGCTTATAGCTGGAATATCATGTGGCTGGACTGTATTCTGCTGTTCCCGGTGATCATGCTTGGACTAGAACAACTGGTAAAAGAAGGAAAAGGACTGCTTTACGGCATATCCCTTGGCGTCTGCATTCTGTCCAACTATTACATTTCCATCATGATCTGCATGTTTATGGTGATCTATTTCTTCGCTCTCTGGATTCTGGAGAGAGGAAGAAGCGGACGGGATTTTGTGGTCAGCGGATTGAAATTTGCAGGATATTCCGTATTGGCTGGCGGTCTTTCCGCAGCGGTCCTGCTGCCGGAGATTTTTGCGTTACAGATGACGGCATCTGGAGACGTGAATTTCCCTAAAACGGTTACTTCTTATTTTTCAATCTTTGATATGATCGCCAGACATCTGCCGATCGTGGAGACGGAGATCGGACTGGATCACTGGCCGAATCTGTACTGTGGTGTGGCGGTGCTGTTATTTTTCCTGCTATATCTGGGCTGCAGGCAGATCCGGGTGAGGGAGAAAGCGGTTTATTGCGGACTTTTGCTGCTTTTTATGGCAAGCTTTTCTATCAATGTGCTGAATTTTATCTGGCATGGTTTTCATTATCCAAACAGTCTTCCATGCAGACAGTCCTTTATCTACATTTTCCTGGTGCTGCTGGTAAGCTATGAGGCTTATACGCACTTAAAGGAGACGCCAAGATCCCATGTGGCATTTGCCCTGGGCGGTTCTATAGGATTTGTGATCCTGGCGGAAAAACTGGTGGATGTGGATGATTTCCAGTTTTACACCTATCTTGTGGCCATTGCATTCCTGGCTTTGTACGGAGGTCTGATCTATCTGTATAAGAGTGGAAAACGAAGAACGGGGACGGTGCTTTTAGCGGCGTTGGCCCTGGTTTCTGTGGAAGCTGCAGTGAATATGACAGTGACCAGCGTGACCACGACCAGCCGTTCCGCTTATGTAAAGGACAACCAGGAGGTAGAGACACTGACCTCGATCCCTTCTTCCGGCAGATACCTTTTATCGTATTGAGAAGGTGACCAGAAAAACGAAAAATGACGGCGCGTGGATGAATTTCCCGTCCGTATCCTTGTTTTCTTCTGTGGCTAATGCGGATCTGACGGCATTTTTTAAGACAGTTGGCTGCGAGGGAAGCACCAATGCTTACAGTATTACGGGAAGTACGCCGTTGATCGACTCGTTATTTTCAGTAAAATATGGTCTGTATTAGAAGCGCAGGAGGGCAGTTCTAATCTGATCCTGATCCGTCAGGAAGGCGGTACTTATCTGTATGCAAGAAGAGACACGCTTCCGGTTGGTTTTATGGTGCCATCGGATATTGATTACAGACTGGCGCGGGACCTAGGGAATCCGGTGTCGGTGCAGAATGACCTGTGCGGTCTCATCGGAGTGGACCGGGTGCTGGAGCAGGTAGATGTGGAAAATAATGAAGATACCGCCCGTTTTACACCGGAGACTGCCGGTATGTATTATGTATACATTGCCAACCGGAAGGTGGAGCAGGTAGATGTATCTCCAACCGGGGAGTCGGAACGGAGCAGCAAGAAATTTAAAAATGTAAACCGTGGCTATCTTTTAGAGCTTGGCTGGTGCCATGCAGGGGAAGAGCTGGTGTTAAAGGGTGAGGACGAGAGCCAGTCCCTGAATGCGGAGATTTACCATTTTAATTATGATGCTCTTCATCAGGTGTACAATGCCCTGAATCGTTATCCGCTGCAGGTGACCAGCTGGACTGATGATTCCCTGTCCGGTGTGGTAAGTACAGATCAGGCAGGAACATTATTTACCAGCATTCCATATGACAAAGGCTGGACGATTCTGGTAGATGGCGTTAAAATGGAGGCATCGAAGATTTTTGATACATTTTTATGTGTGGATCTGACAGAAGGAACCCATACGGTAGAATTCCGGCTTGAACCGCAGGGACAGAAGACCGGCATCTGCATTACGGTGGTATGTGCGCTGATTCTGGGAATCATTGCATTTATCTCAGTCAAGAAGACTCCCACCTTTTTAGGTGGTGAGTAATAACAAATTAGTCTCAGTGGGAGGTGGGTCTCCGACTGAGATAAACGCTCCGCGAGGATGCGCAGTGATTCTGTAAAGAATATGTCAGCTTACGCTGACCAGAATCACGCGCCAAGTCTCACGGACGTTCGACTTGAATGACAACCGAAATAGAAAAAGGAGATTATAGAAGTATGAAATTATGGGGCGGACGCTTCACGAAAGAAGAAAATCAGCTGGTACACAATTTTAACGAATCCCTGTCCTTCGACCAGAAGTTTTATCATCAGGACATTCAGGGCAGCATCGCCCATGTGACTATGCTGGCAAAACAGGGCATTGTTTCCAGAGAGGATGAAAAAGCCATTTTAGACGGCCTGCAGGGGATCTTAGAGGATATCGAGGCTGGCAAGCTGGTATTTACCAAAGAACACGAGGATATCCATTCCTTCGTGGAGGCAAACCTGATCGAGCGTATCGGCGATGCAGGAAAACGCCTGCATACTGGCCGCAGCCGTAATGACCAGGTGGCGCTGGATATGAAGTTATACTGCAGGGATGAGTTAAAAGAGATCGACGGTCTGGTAAAGGATCTGCTGGCAGAGCTGTTAAAGATCATGGAAGAGAATACGGAGACCTATATGCCTGGATTTACCCATCTTCAGAAGGCACAGCCGGTGACTCTGGCTCATCATGTAGGCGCTTATTTTGAGATGTTCTACCGGGACTGCACTCGTCTCCATGACATTTATGAGAGAATGAATTACTGTCCATTAGGTGCAGGCGCTCTGGCTGGGACGACTTATCCATTAGACCGGGAGTATACCGCAGAGTTATTAGGCTTTTATGGTCCGACCTTAAACAGTATGGATTCCGTTTCTGATCGTGATTATGTGATCGAGCTGTTAAGCGCCCTGTCCATCATTGCTATGCATTTGAGCCGTTTCAGTGAGGAGATCATCATCTGGAATACTAATGAGTATCGGTTTGTGGAGATCGATGATTCTTACAGCACCGGAAGCAGCATTATGCCGCAGAAGAAGAATCCGGATATTGCAGAGCTGGTCCGTGGAAAGAGCGGCCGTGTTTATGGCGCTCTGGTGTCCATGCTGACGACGATGAAAGGAATCCCGCTGGCATATAATAAAGATATGCAGGAGGATAAGGAGCTGACCTTTGACGCTATTGACACCGTAAAAGGGCTGCCTGGCGCTGTTCACCGGCATGATCTCCACCATGACCTTTAACAAGGAAGTAATGGAGGCAAGTGCAAAGAACGGATTTACCAATGCGACTGATGCAGCGGATTATCTGGTAAATCACGGTGTACCATTCCGTGATGCCCATGGAATCGTGGGACAGCTGGTTCTGTTCTGTATTGATAAGAATATCGCTCTGGATGACATGACTCTGGATGAGTTCAAGGCCATCAGCCCGGTGTTCGAGGAAGATGTCTACGAGGCCATCAGCATGAAGACCTGCGTGGAGAAGCGTATGACCATCGGCGCTCCGGGACCTGAGGCCATGAAGAAGGTTATTGAGAGCTGCAAGAAGAGACTGGAAGAGTTGAAATAGAAAGTGTGATAAAAGAAGACTGCCGCAAGGGAAAAGCATCTCGGTCAGATGGACAGAGGATGGGGCATTCCTTTGTGGCAGTTTCCCTTTTTGTGATTACAGTCTAACAAAAGATGGATCGTTTTTCGTGACATCCTGTACTCTGAGATGTTATTTTTGAAAAATATTCTGTTTTTTTCTGCTAATATTAGTATAATGATGTTAGGGTCAAAAGCTTTTGATCCTGGTATCAGTATAATACAAGTATGGAAAAATAGATATCAGATTTCAATGATAAAGCAGGAGGAATAAACAGGAGGAATAAACATGAGGTTTGAGGAGAAGGACGGTGCGCTTTTGGCGTACCATCAGGGGGAAATGCTTCGGATCGAGAGTTGGGGAGAGGATTCCCTGCGTGTGCGGGCAACGAAACTTGGGGAATTTACGGAGGAGGACTGGGCGCTGACAGAACCGGTTCCTGCGGGAAATGCTGTGGTGAAGATCGGGGAGATGGATCACCGGTTAAGCAGCGGTGTTGTAGAAAAGCGGCCTATGGCAGTGATCACTAACGGCAGAATCCAGGCGAAGGTAAATTTTGCGGGAGTCATTACATTTTATAGGGAAGGAACTGTATTTTTGCAGGAGTATTTCCGCAATTATGATGGAACCATCAGCCGGGAGAGCCGTTGCCTGAAGGTGGTCAACCGGGAATGGAAAGGTATCATTGGTGGAAGCGAGTCAAAATTAAATGTAAAGTTCGAGAGTAATGACGGGGAGAAGATCTTTGGAATGGGCCAGTACCAGCATTCCTATATGGATCTGAAAGGCTGTACCCTGGAACTGGAACAGAGAAATTCCCAGATTTCAGTTCCATTCATGGTATCCAGTTATGGATATGGTATGCTGTGGAACAATCCGGCGGTGGGGACAGGTGACATTTGGAAAGAATTATACGGAGTGGAATGCCCGTTCTACCAGGCAGATGGATTACTGGCTGACCGTTGCAGATACGCCCAAGAAGATTCTGGAGCATTATACAGAGGTGACTGGACGGGCTCCTGGTTTTCCAGAGGACCGCATGGGGCTGTGGCAGTGTAAACTTCGCTACCGCACTCAGAAAGGAGGTGTTGGAAGTGGCCAGAAGATACCAGAAAGAAGGCATTCATATTGATCAGATCGTGATCGATTTCTTTCACTGGACTTTGCAGGGTGACTGGAAATTTGACCGGAAATACTGGCCGGACCCGAAAGCCATGATCGATGAGCTGCATTCCATGGGAATCAAGGTGATGGTGTCTGTATGGCCGTCGGTGGATAAGAAAAGCGAGAATTTTGGCCCAATGATGGACCGTGGGCTGTTGATCCAGACGGAACGCGGCGCGGTTCAGACTTATGATTATCAGGGAGACTGCATGGAAATTGATGCATTTAACCCGGAGACCAGGAAGTATGTGTGGGAGGTCTGCAAAAAGAATTATTATGATTTAGGAGTTGATGGATTCTGGCTGGACAATTCGGAACCGGATTTTGCCGTGTATGATCATGAAAATTACCGGTATTTTGCAGGACCGGCACTGACCTGCAGCAATATTTATCCACAGATGTACAGCCGTGTATTTTTTGATCCCATGAAGAAAATGGGAAACGATGCTGTGGTGAACCTGCTCCGCTGCGCCTGGGCGGGAAGCCAGAAGTACGGCAATGTGGTCTGGTCTGGAGATGTGCCAAGTACATTTGAGGCATTTTATGACCAGCTTCAGGCCGGTTTGAATATGGGACTCGCAGGAATTCCATGGTGGACGACAGATATTGGCGGATTTATGACCGACGACTGGGAAGACCCGGATTTTAAACAGCTTCTGATCCGCTGGTATCAGTTTGCCGTGTATTCACCGGTTCTTCGTATGCATGGAGAGCGCGGTCCCATCAATATCCCTCCGTTAGACGACCGGGACTGGGGCGGCGGATACCTTCACACAGGCCATTCCAACGAACTTTGGAGTTATGGAGAAAGAGAATTACCGTATTATGAAGCACTATTACGAAGTGCGTATGGCCATGAAAGAGTACATCAAGGGGCTTTTTGAAGAAGCTTCGGAAAATGGTTCGCCTCTGCTTCGTGCCATGTTCTATGAATTTCCGGAAGATCCGAAATGCTGGGAATTACAGGATCAGTATATGTTTGGTGACCGCTATCTGGTGGCGCCGGTGTTTCATCTGAATCAGTGGCAGAGAGAGGTGTATCTGCCAGAGGGAACCTGGAGAGATACTAGAGATGGAAAAAACTATGAGGGCGGTCAGCTGATCGTGGTGGAAGCGCCGCTTGAGACCATTCCGGTATTCGAAAAGGTGGACTAAAATTACATAGACGAAAGAAATCTGGGAAAAATACCCCACATAAGGAAATCCTGAAAGGAGATCAGATTATGTGGGGTATTTTGATTGCGCTGCTTTCTGGCGCGCTTATGAGCATTCAGGGAGTGTTTAATACGGAAGTGACCAGGCAGAGCAGCATCTGGGTATCGGCTGGCTGGGTACAGCTGACTGCGTTTGTCACCTGTCTGGTCATGTGGTTATTGACGGGAAGGCCGGAGGTCCAGGGAATCTGGCAGGTGAGACCATGGTATATGTTATCAGGAGGTGTGATCGGCGCATTGATCACATGGACGGTGATCCGCAGTGTGGAAAGCCTGGGACCTGCCAGATCTGCCCTGTTGATCGTAGTGGCACAGATTGCTGTAGCTTATGGAATCGAGGTATTTGGGCTTTTTGGAGTAGAAAAGAGCGGCTGGGAGTGGAAAAAAGCGATTGGGGCATTGACTGCCGTGATTGGAATTATCATTTTCCAGAAATAATGCTTGTATTTAGAAAATGATTTGGGTAAAATAGTAAGTAAGCGGAAGGTGGTGCTCTCTGGAAAGGAGAGATACCATGAAGAAACAAAGCTTGAAAATCATACTCACTGTCATATGGCTGTTGGCTGCAGGCATATGTTACAGCTGCAGTCATGTTCCATCTCACTCCACAGATTCGGAGTGGAAGCTGGAACTTTCAGATGATCCAGAAGATACCCAGGAAGAGACTACAAGTGATGACCGCACGGAGAGTGATCCGGCAGTTCTGTATGTATATGTATGCGGCGAGATTCAGAATCCCGGCGTGTGGGAACTGCGTCCTGGAGACAGGATTTTCCGGGCTATTGAGATGGCTGGGGGAGTGACAGAGGATGCCGCAGTGGACAGTTTAAACCTGGCGGCAGAAGTGACAGATGGGATGAAGCTGTGGGTTCCATCCAGAGAAGAGATGAAAGCTCTGGGAGAAAAAAACGGAGACAGCGCAGTGTTTACAAAAGATGGCTGGTCCGGACAGGAAACGGCGGAAGGTATTTCCGGAGGAAAGGTGAATCTCAATGCGGCAACGCTGGAACAGCTGATGACTTTAAGAGGAATCGGGGAAGCCAGAGCCAGGGATATCATCGCTTATCGGGAAAAACATGGTGATTTTCAAAGGATAGAGGATATTAAGAAGGTGTCCGGGATCAAGGATGCCGCTTTTCAGAAGATAAAAGACGATATTACGGTTTAAGGGAAGATGAGGTAGCGTACCATGACAAAGGTGCTGGTTGTAGATGATGAGAAGTTGATCGTAAAAGGAATCCGGTTCAGCCTGGAACAGGATAACATGGAGGTGGACTGCGCCTATGATGGCGAGGAAGCCATGAGTAAGGCGAAGGAAAAAGAGTATGATGTGATCCTTCTGGATGTGATGCTGCCGAAGGCAGACGGATTTGAGGTCCTTCAGACAGTAAGAGAATTTTCGGAGGTTCCGGTGATCATGCTGACTGCCAAGGGCAATGACATGGATAAAATCTTAGGTCTGGAATACGGAGCCGATGATTACATCACCAAGCCATTTAACATTTTGGAGGTAAAAGCCCGGATCAAGGCCATTTTAAGAAGAAATTCCATGAGAAACCGCAAGTCGGAGGAACCGAAAAAACAGGTGATCGTGGCAGGAAGCCTGAAATTAGACCGGGATGGCAGACGGGTTTTCGTTAATGAGAAGGAGATCAATCTGACTGCTAAGGAATTCGATCTGCTGGAGCTGCTGGTTTGCAATCCAAACAAAGTGTACAGCCGTGAGGCGCTTCTTGCCTATGTGTGGGGCAATAAAGCTATGGATTCCGGCGATGTACGGACGGTTGATGTGCATGTCCGGAGGCTGCGGGAGAAGATCGAACCAAGTCCAAGTGCACCGCAGTTTGTGCATACCAAGTGGGGGGTCGGCTATTATTTTGCTGCAAAATAGGCAGCACCTGGAATAAGAAAAAAGGTAACGATGTTTTCAGCAAGTCAGCGCAGGAGGTATGCAGACCTGTTGAAGCATTGCAAGAAAGGGTGTAACTATTCAGTAGGTCTGCGCACATGCTGCGCTGACCGTAAGAACACATAGGCTAGAAAGCAAAAATCCCATCAGCGAAGCTGATCTGGAATGGATTTTTGCTCGTAACTATGAAGGTACTGAATAGTTACGAAAGGGTACAAAAGATGAATTCTATGCAGGCAATCACCATCCGTCAGGTACGTCCTGAGGATTTAGACGCAGTGACGGAAGTAGAGGCGGTCTGCTTCCCAAAGGCGGAAGCAGCAGACCGGGCATCCTTTGAAGCGCGGATCAAGGCTTTTCCGGACAGCTTTTTTGTGGCAGAAGAGGAAGGAAGGATCGTTGGTTTTATTAATGGGGCGGTGGTGAATGAGACTACCATCCGGGATGAGATGTTTGAGGATGTTTCGTTTCATAATGGAACTGGAAATTATCAGAGTATCTTTGGATTGGATGTGATTCCGGAGTATCAGCATCATGGTCTGGCCTCCAGATTGATGCGCCATATGATCGAAGAAACGAAAAAACGTGGGAAACAAGGACTGATCCTTACCTGTAAGGACCGGCTGATCGGATTCTATGAGACCTTTGGATATCGGAATCTTGGCGTATCAGAATCCGTTCACGGCGGAGCTGTGTGGTATGACATGATCCTGGAGCTGGAAGCATGAAGATCACGTTAGTTACAGTGGGAAAGATCAAGGAAAAATTTTTTGAAGATGCCATCAAGGAGTATTCCAAGCGGCTTAGCCGGTATTGTAAATTAGAGATTCTTCAGGTGGCCGATGAGAAGACACCGGAAGGCGCCAGCGAAGCGGTGGAGTTACAGATCAAGGAAAAGGAAGGACAGAGAATCCTTTCGCTGATCCGGGATGATGCATATGTGATCGCCTTGGCGATTGAGGGAAAGATGCTGGATTCTGAAGAACTGGCAGAAAGAATTGAAGAAATTAGGAGTCGGCGGCATCAGCCAGATCGTATTTGTCATCGGAGGTTCTTTGGGACTGTCTGCCCAGGTGATGAAGCGGGCAGATTACGCTCTTAGCTTTTCCAGGATGACATTTCCCCATCAGCTGATGCGGGTGGTGTTGTTAGAGCAGATCTACCGGAGTTACCGGATCATGAACCATCAGCCTTATCACAAGTAAAGGCAGCTGAACAGAGAAGCAGGCGGTTGAAAGTTGATCAATCGCCTGCTGTGCTTTAACTCGTTTTTACCAGCTCATCGCCTGGTTCCAAAATGGTATCGCCTCTTGGAATGATAGTCTGTCCACTGCGGCGGATCAGGATGATCAGGTTGCCGGGTGACAGCTTCAGATCCTTAATCTGGCGGCTGCACCAGGGGTGGGAGGCATCCAGAGTCAGTTTACTCAAGTGAATATCTTCTTGTCCGGTATAGGCGGTTGCGCCCAGGACCAGGACATCGCCAGAGCGCAGTACGGTTTCTCCATGAGGAACCGTATTTTTTTCGCCCGGATGACTCAAAAATACTAAAAGGGTGCCAGGTGGGAGCTGCAGATCCCGGACCTTCATGCCGTTCCATAGGTGATGTTCTGTGACCTGGATATCGATAAAACGAACATCAGTTTCTTCGCTGTAATCGGAAAATGTGGTCAGAATGTTACCGCTGGTGTCCAGCATTTCTGTCCGTCTTGCAAACCAGGGAAGCAGTGTTCCCTGGATGGCAATGGAAAATAATACAACACAGAACACAATATGGAACAGATCATGTTCCAGTGTAATGCCACTCTGAATGGCCATAATGGCGAATACAATGGATGCCGCGCCCCTCAGCCCCAGCCCAGGAAACCAGGATCTGCTGGCGCAGGGAAGATCTCAATGGGGCCAGCAAAATCGCGGTCACGAGCGGTCTTGCGATCAGGGTCAGGAATGCGGCGATGGCAGCAGCCGGAAGCCACACGGCGGCGATCCTGGAAGGGAAGGAGAGCAGTCCCAGGATAAAGAAAATCAGCATTTGCATCAGGCTGGTAAGGCCGTCAAAGAAATTGACCAGGGTTTTTTTCTTATTAGGCAGTGGACTGTTGCCTAACAGGATCCCCATGAGATAGGCGCTCAAGTATCCATTTCCCCCAATGACCGAAGGCAGGGCATAGGCAAGTACCGCAGATGCCAGCACAAATGCCGTGTCAAAACCGCTGGTCTCAAAATCCACATGGAGGAGAAGAACCCAGCGGACAACGAAAGCCAGCACTGCACCAATGGCAAGACCAAAGAGGATCTGGGTGGCCGCAGTGGTCAGGATCTGAAGGGGGAAGACGACTGGAAAGACCCTGTTTCATAGCAGTTAACAGGATAATGGTCAGCATATAGGCCGCCGGGTCATTGGAACCGCTCTCCACCTCTAAGAGAGGGAGTCTGTGCTGTCCTTTAAGGAAAGATTTTTCGAGCGGAGGACGGAAAAAACACTGGCAGCGTCCGTGGAACCTAGTACCGCTCCGGTCAGTAAGCCCTCTAGCAGGTCAAAATGCAGGACATAGTGACAGAACAGACCGGTAAACAGCGCCGTGAAAATAGTGCCGAAGGCAGACATCACCAGAGCCTTTAAAGCAGCAGGCTTTGCCGTTTTCCAGCGGGTGCCGAAGCCACCGTAAAACATGATGAAGATCAGGGCGATGGAGCAGATCGTTTCTGCAAATCCAAAATCCGCGAAATCGATCCGCACAAGTCCTTCGGAGCCAAAAACCATGCCGAGAAGGATAAAGGCCAGAAGCATAGGGATACCAATCCTGCTGGAGAGCCTGGTTACATATAAGATACAGGCCAGGATCACACAGGAACCGAAGCAAAAGCTGGATCACAGGCAGCCCCCTTTCTGATCCTGAGAGAGCCGGTCAGCTCCCGGACAATTGGATGATTGATAGTGCGTGCAGTGGGTGAACTGCAGTGCTTTATTGTGTCAAGTTTGTACATATGCGGTCTCCTTTGCTGTTTGAGGTTGATCGTATTTTGATTCTGGTATTTATAGTATACAGACTAACAGAAGATTTGTCAGTTGAAAAAGGCACAAAATAAAGAAATGGTGTATCGTAACGGGATTTTCAGCTCATAGGATGAATTTTTCCATCATATATTGAGATTAAAGAAAGCCTGGGACACGGTATCAGATCTGGTCCGGAACCGGGAGAAGGTAAAAAAGAGGGCTGCGGAGGGACAAGATATGGGAGCAGAAGTGGTGATCCGGAGTTTCCCGGCAAAGCTGAGAAAACTGCTGGAGCCCCTGAAAATCAGTCATTTAGAGGAGGTACGCCTGCGGGCAGATCAGCCTCTTATGGTGGTATGGAATGGAAAGGATTACTTTGTGACGGACCAGGGACAATTGTCCATGGATCAGAGCCAGTCCTGGAAGGTACCGGAGAGTCTTCTGAGAGAAGCGGTAGAAGCTTTCAGCAGTCATTCCCTCTATGCTTATGAGGAGGAGCTGCGCCAGGGGTTTTTTACCATTCAGGGCGGCCACCGGATCGGTGTGGCGGGAAGAAGGTGAGGTCCTGGAGCGCTAAGAACGAGAGTCAAAACCATGAAATATCTATCCTTTTTAAATGTCCGGATTGCTCATGAGATACGGGGGTGTGCGGATGGAATTCTTCCATATATATATGAAGCAGATAGGTGTGAAATTAATCGTGAAATTTTTCACACACTATTAATCTCACCACCCAGATGTGGAAAAACCACTCTGCTGCGTGATCTGATCCGCCAGATCTCCAATGGAAACGCATTCCATCCGGGAATGACAGTGGGCGTGGTGGATGAGCGGTCAGAGATTGGCGCCTGCTATCATGGAATCCCGCAAAATGATCTTGGGATACGGAGTGATGTACTGGACGATTGCCCCAAGCATCTGGGAATGATGATGCTGATCCGGACAATGTCGCCTAAGGTGGTGGCGGTGGACGAGATCGGAAGCCGTGAGGACTTAGAGGCGATGGAGTATGTGATGAATTGTGGCTGTAAACTTCTTGCTACGGTCCATGGAAATTCACTGGAGGAGATCCGCAGAAAGCCGGTTTTGGGCAGGATGGTGGAGGAAGCGTGGTTTGGCCCGTTGTAGCAGTCCTGGAGCCAGAACGGGACATAGCGGAGTCATGTGGCGGTGGTCCTGGATGGACAAGGGAGGCGTCTATGATATGGTTAAAGATCATGGGAGGAATTCTGGTGGTGCTTTCCGGAGGCGGTCTTGGTTTGTTGTCGGGAGCAGACAAATTAGATCCTGGAAAAATCTGGAAGGAAACTGCAGAAAATGAGCGCGCAGCCAGATCCTATATGCCAGAGGTACATTAGAGGAGGCATTGGAACAGGTGGGAAAAAAATCAGACGGACCGGTAGCGCAGATTTTTGAAGAAACAGCAGAGCAGTTAAGATGCCAGGATGGGCGTTCGTTCTATGAAATCTGGCAGATGTCTGTGGAACGGCACTGGAAAGAGCTTCTTCTGACCACGGAAGAATGCCGGGAGTGGAAGGAATTTGGCCGTCACCTTGGGTTTATGGATCTGGAGATGCAGGAAAAAAATATGGAGCTTTACTTAGAACAGCTGGAGCTGTCTGTCCGGTTTTACCGGGAACAGGAGCGAGAGCAGCAGAAATTATCCATCAGTCTTGGGATCATGGGAGGTCTGTTTTTAACGGTGCTGTTATTTTAAAGGGGGAATGACCATGGGAGTAAATGTGATTTTCCGGATCGCGGCGGTGGGAATCTTAGTCTCCGTGCTCTGTCAGGTGTTAAAACACAGCGGGCGGGAGGAACAGGCATTTTTAACCAGTCTGGCGGGACTGATCCTGGTGTTGTTGTGGATGATCCCGTATATATATGAATTGTTTGACACAATTAAGAATCTTTTCACCTTATAGCGGAGGAGAATGTCATGTCGGTTCTGACTATTGGGATTCTGGGGATTGCCGGCGCCCTTCTGGCAGTGGAACTAAAGGGTTTAAAGGGAGAATACGGGATCTATCTGGTGGCGGCAGTGGGTCTGGTGATCTTTTTTTATGGCATCACGAAATTAAAGACCGTGATCGAGACCATCCGCCAGGTTCAGAGCTATATCCGGCTGAACCGGATGTATCTGGAGGTCCTGTTAAAAATGATCGGAATTACCTATATTGCGGAATTTTCATCTGGAATCTGTAAGGATGCAGGTTATGGTTCCTTAGGAAGCCAGATTGAGATTTTTGGGAAATTGTCGGTGCTGGCAGTCAGTATGCCGATTCTTTTAGCGTTATTGGATACGGTGCAGCAATTTCTGGCGTGAAAGAGATTCAAGGCATACGGCAAAAAAGTAAGCAGCAGAGATCGGGTGAAGCAGGAGGAAGAAGCATGCTGGAAAATGGGCTTTCCATTGATCTGACAGAGATTGAACAGTTTATCCGCGGCCAGGGGCTTGGGAGTCTGTTTCTTCCAGAACCTGGTGGAGGCGGCTGATGGCAGGAGATCTGACGGGGCTGTGTAGTCAGCTGCTTTCAGGTCTCAGTCTGCTCTTTTCAGGAAATCGGTTCTGGTGGAAGAATCCTGGGCCAGATCCTGGCTCTGGGAATCTTTGCGGCGGTATTTACCCAGCTTTTCGGGTTGTTTCAGGAAAGTCAGGTGTCAGAGACGGACTTTTTGCCGCATATCTGCTTCTATTTACACTTTGATGACCGGGCTGACCCAGAGCATCCAGGTAGCAACAGCAGCGCCAAGAAAGCCATGATGGCTTATTTTTCTTGCGGTAGCACTGGCAGGTGGAAAGCATCTCTGCGGCAGCCATGTATGAATTTACCATGGGACTGGCAGGGGTGAGCCAATGGCTTCTGATCACGGTGATGATCCCCCTGATCCGTCTGGAGCTTCTGATGAAAATGACTGGAAACATGGTAAAGGAAGAGACCTTGTCGCGTCTGAACGACCTGTTAGACCAGGTGATCCGCTGGGGCGAAAGTCCTGTTAGGTGTGCGGCTTTCATGTGGTGCAGGGACTTCTTCTTCCCTATGCGGATTCCCTGAAAAATGGAGCTGCCAGAAGCTGGTCGGCATGATCCCCGGAATTGAGGGAGCCGCTGCAGCAGCACAGATGATCTTAGGGTCCGGTGTCCTGTTAAAAAATGCTGTTGGCATGGCGGGAGCTGTGGTAGTGTTCCTGATCCTGGCGGTTCCCATGTTAAAGCTTCTGGTGCTGATGCTGTTTTACCAGTGCGCTGCCGCAATCCTGGAGCCGATCTGCGATAAACGGATCATTTCCTGCATCAGCGCTGCAGCCAGGGGGCATCAGCTGCTATTACAGATCGTGCTGACGGCGGCGTTATTATTTCTGATCACGGTTTCTCTGGTGTGCGCGGGAACCAATGTCTCTTATTATGTATAGACGATCGGTAACTATTCAGTAGGTCTGCGCACATGCTGCGCTGACCGTAAGAACACATAGGCTAGAAAGCAAAAATCCCATCAGCGAAGCTGATCTGGAATGGATTTTTGCTCGTAACTATGAAGGTACTGAATAGTTACGACGATCGAATGAATGGAAAGGAGGAACATATGGGAGCAGTGTCGGAGTGGGCGGGCAGTATTTTAAGCTTCCTGATCCTGATCACGGTGATCCGCGGGATACTGCCATCGAAAAAGTATGAGCCTTATCTAAGGTTATTTTCCGGTCTGATGCTGATCCTTCTGGTCTTACAGCCTGTCACAGGTGGGCTTGGCCTGGAGAAGCAGATCGACCGGGCGTTTGAGGCATTTGCCTTTCAGATGGATCATGAGGAGTTAAACACCAGGGTCCTGGGAATTGAAAAGGAACGGCAGGAGCAGATCTTGAAGATTTATGAAAATGATGTGGCTGGTCATGTGACAGCCATGGCGGGAGAACAGGGACTTCAGGCGGAAAGCGCACAGGTGAAGATCAACGGAGATCCGGAGAGCACCGATTATGGGAAGGTGGTATCGGTGAAAGTAAAGCTGCAGAGCGGGGAAGCGACTGGAAAACAGGAAGGGCTTTGGAAAAATGATGAGGTGAAGGAGGTTCAGCCAGTCCAGAACATAGAGGTGCAGTCTGTGCAGATCGGACAGGAACCGGAAACAGGTGCCCAAAATCATTCAGAGAAAACATCTGGAGAAAATAATAACAGGATTCTGGAATTTCAAAGAAAGGTGGAGCAGTATTATGGACTGGAAAGCGGCGCTGTTGAAATTCAATCTAAACCGGACATCCGTACAAGGAACGGCCGGTGGCTGAGGTGATGCTGGCAGTGGGTCTGATCTGTCTGATCCTGGCGTGGCCGTCCGGCAGAAAAACATCGGAAAATGGGCAGGATGAATCCAGTCCTGGACAGAACAGCCAGAGTGAAAGTACGGATATGGGTGATTCCTATGAGACTCAGTTGGAAACCCGCTTAAAACAGCTTCTCAGTCAGGTAGATGGCGTGGGACAGGCAGAAGTGATGATCGTTTTAAAGGAATCCGAAGAAAAGATCTGGAGGACGGATATCACTACTTCTATTTCCAGTACCCAGGAGACGGATCAGGGAGGTGGAACACGGAAGATCGAGAGCAGTGAACAGTCGGAGGATACCATTTTATCCGGTTCTTCCGGCCAGGGAGTGCCGATTTTAGAAAAAGAGATCCGTCCCAGGATCGCCGGTGTAGTGGTCAGTGCCCAGGGTGGAGGAAATCCAAAAGTGCAGGCAGAGATCACGGAAGCGGTAGAGGCATTATTTGATGTGCCTTCTCATAAAATCAAAGTGTTAAAGATGGTGAATGGTTCATAGACTAAAACAGGTAAATAGAAAGGAGCAGTGTGGATGAAGCGAAAAGTGGATCTGCAGAATGTGAATATGAAAAAACTGTTCAGGAGAAACCAGATCATTGTCACAACGCTGGCGGTGATGATCGCAGTGGCGGGATACTTAAATTATATGGGGAGCCAGTCAGATGGGGATCAGGGCGCATACACGGCGGGAAATACTTCCTATGAAGCAGGAGCGTTGGAGATTTCTGACGAGGACATTTTGAAGGAAAATCAGACAGTCCTGAATGGAGCCGAAGGTTATCAGGAGATCGCCAGCTTAGACGGGGATCAGGGCGATGGGTTGACAGAGTCGGTTTCCGCCGCAGAACTGACTGCGGTGACTGATTCCGCAGGGCAGGATGGAAACCAGAACCGTGGACAGAATACCAGTCAGAACGCCCAGACAGAACAGACAGGACTGGAAAATCCGGGTGAAGCGATTCTGACCAGCGGCATGAGTGTGTCCGACTACATAGCCAGCGTCCAGCTAAGCAGAGAACAGATCCGGGCAAAAAACAAGGAAACGTTGTTAAATATCATCAATAACCAGAATATTGAGGAGACTGCCAAGCAGCAGGCGATCCAGGACATGATCGCTTTAACGGAGGTGGCAGAAAAAGAAAACGCGGCGGAAACCCTTCTTATGGCCAAAGGATTTGCTGATCCGGTCGTCAGCATTTCTTCCGGCAAAGTGGACGTGGTGGTCAATGCGCCATCCATCACCGATGCCCAGCGGGCGCAGATCGAGGATATCGTAAAAAGAAAAGCAGAGGTGGGTGCAGAAAGCATAATTATTACTCTGTTAAATCTTTCTGATTAAAGCCCTTTCCAAACCCATGGATTTTTGCTATAATAATTCTACTATAGAAACATGAGGAGGTAGCGAAAGTGGCAGAGACGGAAGGCAGAAATACTCATAAAGTATATGAAAAAGATAAAATTGGCGAAGTACAGATTGCAGACGAGGTGGTAGCGATCATCGCAGGTCTGGCTGCAACCGAGGTTGAGGGCGTAGATTCTATGGCAGGCAACATTACCAATGAGTTAGTTGGCAAGCTCGGCATGAAGAATCTCTCCAAGGGAGTAAAGGTTGATGTGACAGAAGAGCATGTGTCTGTTGACCTATCCCTCAATATGAAGTATGGTTATAACATTCCAGATGTTTCCGAGAAGGTTCAGGATCGAGTGAAAACCGCTATCGAGAACATGACTGGTCTCCATGTGCTGGATGTGAATATCAAGATCGCCAGCGTGAACATGGAAGCAGAAGAACAGTAAAACTGACTTCAGACGCAGCCGCTTTATGCGGCTGTGTTTTTGGCGTTTTCCTGCATCAGCAGGAGCTGTTAGCGGCAGCTTCTGCTGGTAAATAAGACGCTGATAAAAGAAAAATAAAAACGAAATAAAAGCGAAGGCAACTGTGAAGGCATAGAACAGTTACGAGAGAAGCAAACAGAAGAATCGATTTAGGAGGATACGAAGATATGACCAGAAGAGAGCTGCGCGAGCATAGTTTTAAGGTGTTATTCCGCGCTGATTTTTATCCGGTGGAGGAGATGGACGAGCAGATTGAGCGCTATTTTGGAGCGCCAGTGGAAGATGATGTAACACCGGAAGGAACAACGATCCTCCACGATTCCAATCTCTCCGAGGCAGAACAGGCAGTGGTAACAGAAAAAGTAAAGAAGATTTTAGAAAAACTGCCGGAGATCGATGAGAAGATCAACCAGGTAGCCGAAGGCTGGAAGACCAGACGTATGGGTAAAGTGGAGCTGACGATTCTGCGTCTTGCTGTTTATGAGATGCAGTATGACGAGGAGATCCCGGAGAAGGTCGCGATCAATGAGGCAGTGGAACTGGCGAAAAAGTTCGGCAGAGACGAGTCACCGGCATTTATCAACGGCGTACTGGCGAAACTGGTAGCATAAAAAACCATTCAGCAGATCCATGCATCTGGTGCGGTGATCTGCTTGGAGTATGATTATGGCTGGAAGTATTTATTCCGTTGCACAGGTGAATTCTTATATTAAGAACCTGTTTGTTCAGGATTTCCTCCTGAACCGTATCAGTGTCAGGGGAGAGGTATCAAACTGCAAGTACCACACTTCCGGACACATATATTTTACACTAAAAGACAAATCAGGGACCTTATCCGCGGTGATGTTTGCCGGCCAGAGGAAAGGTCTCTTTTCAGTTACAGGAAGGGCAGCAGGTGGTGGTGACTGGTTCCATCGATATCTACGAGAGGGACGGCAGATACCAGCTGTATGCCAGGGAAATCAGGCGGGACGGTGTAGGAGACTTATTTGAACGTTTCCAGAAGCTGCGGGACGAGCTGGAAGAGATGGGCATGTTTGCCGCAGAGTATAAAAAACCGATCCCCAAATATGCAAAAACCATAGGAATCGTCACGGCCAGTACCGGAGCGGCGATCCATGATATCATAAACATTACGGCAAGACGGAATCCTTATGTCCAGTTGATCCTTTATCCGGCCCTGGTACAGGGACAGGATGCCAGGTTCAGCATTGTCAATGGAATCCGTACCCTGGATTCTATGGGACTGGATGTACTGATCGTGGGAAGAGGCGGCGGATCCATGGAAGATCTGTGGGCCTTTAATGAGGAGGTCGTTGCCAGGGCGATCTTTGAGTGTGAAACTCCGGTGATCTCTGCAGTAGGCCATGAGACAGATGTTACCATTGCCGATTATGTGGCGGATCTGAGAGCACCGACCGGCGGCTGCGGAACTGGCGGTATTTGATTACAGACAGTTTGAAAACCGGCTGGAAGTGCTCAGAGAAGCATTGAACCGGAGTGTGGAGCGAAATCTGGAGCGGAAGAAAGCCCAGGTGGAGCAGTATCAGATGAAATTAAAGCTGCATCATCCGGAACGGATCTTGAATGACCATCGCCAGCGGCTGGTTCAGATCCAGGATCAGATGGAGCGAAGGATAGAAGAGAGATTAACTGACCGGAAACAC
>SCPN01000314.1_pt1:0-12500 | contig 20412 bp, 15 predicted proteins | sample 6106831 | NCBI WGS metagenome assembly SCPN01 (sample SAMN10720447, study PRJNA508395) | human gut metagenome | isolation source: Participant 1, 0 month
TTCCATCTGATACAGCAGTTCTACAATATCAGCCTGTTTACCTGCCTGCATTTTCTGTACATCTTCCCCTGAATAATCATGAAAGATCGTTCCCACAACAGAAGCATTCTTATACACAGAAAGATCTATTTTTTAGATCAGTATCCGTCAAACTGAGGAATAATCCCTGTTTTTCATCCGGCTGCGGCAAATAAAGTTTCTTCATTTTATCTTTCAGTTCTTCCTCTAACTGTTCTAATGATGTACCCTCTTCCTGCATTAATTTCTGCATTTTCCCGTAGATATCTTTCTTCTCATCACGGATGCATGCAATTACACTGTGCTGCTAGTCTCATATTTTCATGTGCCATATAATTCGTATATGCATTATTATCCACATGTTCTTTGTACTCATCCGGTCCTATAACATCACGGATTTCATATCTGTTGTTTTCTTCAATCCACTCCAGACGGCTGTTCCAGAAACGTGCGGTCTCGATTATCATTTCATATCCATATCTGTCCATGAAATCCTGATCGCCTGTTGCTGTATAATACTGCCATAATGCAAAAATAATATCCGAAGTGATATGCTGCTCTATCACACCGGTCAGGCAGATCAGCGGCTCTCCTGTATGTACATTTACTCCAGTGATATATGGTGTGACTTCCCCATCACTGATCCACGCAGCTTCCCATGGATACATTGCTCCTTTATAGCCGTTCTCTTTTGCTTTCTTTCTTGCGCCATACAGTCCCTTATAACGGAATTCCAGAAGTGTCCTTGCCACTTCCGGCTCTGCCATCTGGAAATACGGGAAAATAAAAGTCTCTGTATCCCAGAACGAATGTCCCTTGTAGCCTTCTCCGCTGAGTGCCTTTGCTCCTATGCCAACCCGGTTGTCTTCTTTCCGCACCATGATCTGAAGATGATATAATGCAAAGCGGACAGCCACCTGCGCATCGTCTTCCCTGCTATCGATCACGATATCCTGTTTTTTCCAGATTGCTTCCCAGACTTCCCTGCTTTCCTGCAGGAGTGTCCGGTATCCCTTGCATTCTGCTTCCTTTAAGTTCTCCAGTCCATTTGCATATACCGTCTCTTTATCCGGCTCTTTTCCCGATCCTGTATACTCAAGATCCCTGCTGGAATGAACCGTTGAGATTTTCTCTACACGTGCCGTCTCTCCTTTCGGGATATCCAGTTGGATCTTCGCATGGATCTTTCTTCTGTCATCTACGATCTTATATGCGGTCTCCTCTGTTTTCTCTCCATCCAAAAATACGTCATGAACAGTACTGACTGCGATCGCAACTTCTGATTCTGTCGTGACCATTCCCATCTGCAGATATTTTTCATCGAATGCACGCTTTGATACTTCCGTGAGATGCTGGGCACCATTATTTGTCACCTGTGCGTTGATTCCGCTCACAACCGTTGCTTTTACGTCGCAGTTTACAGGTTTGATCTCAACATATGCACCGATCACATGTACGTTCTTATAAGACACAAAACGATGGAAAGACAGCTGCACGACATCCCCGTTTTTTCCTTCCCACAGGACATTACGGCAGGTTTCCCCCGTATAAAGATTTAATGTTCTTGAATACTCTTTTAGATTGTCCTCTGTCATGGAAAAAACGTTCACCATTGTTCGATTTCCATATTCACAATATCAGAAACATCTGGAAGTTCAGTTGCTTCCTCTTTGCTTGTTTTTGTTGAATGTTCCTGATGAACATACCCTGACAGTATCCACATATCTTTCTTCCAGCGAATTGCGGAGGCCTAAATAACCATTCCCGGTGAAGATGGACTCACATTTTCCAGTATATTTTCATGAAAGCTGGTCTCCTCAATGATCCAGCTTGTCTCTGCCCCGCTCCTTTCTGTAATTCATAACTGGCATAGCTTCATTCTCCTTTATTAACCTTTAACCTGGATGCAGCAACAGATTCTCGCATCTGCTCCCGTGCAAAGCAATATACAATGATCGCCGGAACCACTACGAGTGAGTGCGCAAACATTTTCGTGTAATCGTACGATAATGACTGGTTAAAACTGTAATGCAAACCGGCAGCGTCCCCGTTTTCCTCTGATGATGTAAGAAGTGCTGCATAGAAATATTCATTCCAATTGCCGAGAAACATTAAAATTCCAGCGGTAGAGACCTGATTTCCGCAAGTGGAAGATTGATCATAAAAATGTACGGAAAACCTGCACCATCAATCGTAGCAGCCTCATCCAATTCTTTTGAACTCCTATAAATGCCGATTTCAAATGAAAATCGACATTGCAATACCAGTTTCCAGATATACAAGGATCAACCTCGTTTTGGTATCATACAGATGTGGAATTGATCAGCAAAAAATCCATTGTGCTTTTGCATGACCGGAACAAGCATTGTAATTGTAAATAGTGCAAAATAAGATTTTCCCTGGGAACTCATATTTCGCCAATACATAGGCCGCCATTGCAAAACAGATCAGGGATATCACCGTAGATATCAGCGATATCACAGCAGCGAATTGCCAAAATAACTAAAGAAATCATATTTTAACAGATATGTATGCCTCTTTCGCTGTTGTAATACCGTGGGTAAAATGGTCCCTCCAGAATCTGCATTCGTTTTAAAGGAGGATAATGCCACCCATACGATTGGGGAATACACTCAGCATAATAACAATGAATTCTGTTCCATAAATCAGGATATTGTTTAATATTTTTATCACATCTTCGATTGTTCTCCTAGTAGATTGAATCATTCATACGGAATGCCTTTGTTACAATGTACATAACCAGTAAACCGATAAGGAACATGATCACACCGATCGCATTGGCAAATCCGTAGTTGTAATCTGTGATCGCACGTACCAGCAGTACAGATAAACTCATCGTATCATCACCAGGTCCTCCGGCTGTCGTAAGTGCGATCGCTTCATACATGGAGATACGTGATGTGATAGACATAACATTCCGGTTCCTATGGAGATCCGGCAAAGAGGAAGTTCCACGAAACGGATCAACTGCCATCCATTCGCTCCGTCAAGTTTTGCTGCTTCGATCAGTTCTTTTGGAATCGCCATTAAATCATTCAATACGATCAATGTGACAATAACTGCATAAAACAGCCACGCAGGCACTCGCCCAGAATGCATATGGACTCTGGTAGAACCACTGCACCGAAAAATCTTTATCAAATACACGTATCATTGAGTTTAAAACACCCATCTGGTCATTGAAAATAAAACTGGTAGATGCCCACGCTGCTGCTGAAATAATATTTGGTATCATAAATACAGAACGTGTGAATTTCCATCCGTGAGGTTTCAGATATAAAACAAATGCCGTGAGTACACCAAATCCTACATGGAACGTCATTGCAATAGCCGACCATAAAATCAGGTTTTTGATCGATGCTGCAGAAGCACTGTTGGTAAAGAGTTTTATATAGTTACTGATCCCATTAAAAGAAGGAGCATTAAATCCATCCCATTTTGTAAATGATGTTGTAAGCATCACAGCGATCGGCTGTACATAAAACATCACAAATATAATAATTGTCGGAAGAAGGAATGCGTAAATCCATTTAAAATTTTTTACCTGCACTTTTCCGTATTTTTTCTTTTTTGTCATAATATTCCATTTCCTTTCAGAAATATTCATTATTTTCAGATATATTCCGCGTCCAGAAGGCAATCTTCTGAAAGAAAAAGGGGAATCAATTTGTCCGTAAATGATTCCCCCTCCATGATTTCATCGATTATTTGTCACCAGCTTCAGCGGCTTTTGTTGTAAGAATCTCACAGAACTCTTTCGGAGTAATCTGTCCATTTACTAACTGCACAAGATTGGTTCCAAATACACTGTTTGATACGGATTCAGGCATAATTTTTGATACATTAGGAACGATATTTGTATCAGATGTCAGTAACTCGGTCTGCTGTTTTACCAATGGTTTTTCATCTAACTTCGAAAGAAATTCATCGCTATAGGTAAGATTCGGTATCTGGCATCCCTCTGTAAGTGCAAATGTCTCTAACTCATCTTTTGAATAAATAAATGCAAGAAATGCTTCTGCACATTCTCTCTCTTCATCCGTACCACCATTGGTAAGCGTCCATCTGCCAAATACTTTTGTTTCACAGATTGACACATTGCCAGGATAATAATCCGCTTTTACATCCGCTCCGTTAAATCCATTAGACCAGTTATCAGAAGCACTGTCCACGAATTCGGAGTTCATCCAGGAGCCATTGCAGATAACGGCTGCCTGATCAGACATGAATGCATTGGCTGCGTCTGCATATGCTGCACCAACTGCATTAGCGGATGCATTTGTTTTCCAGATCTCTGTTAATTTTGTTACAGCATTTACGAATGCTCTGTGTAATCGTAGCATTTGGTTCCTTCATTCGATTGAAGCCATTCTTTACCGCCATCTTCATTTGCGATCAATGCCGTTAATAACAATGCTGATGTCCATGCATTGTCAACTGTCTGGAGCGCAAATTTGTTGTCACCAAGAGAACTGATAAATTCATCCATTGTCATGGATGAAACTGTTTTCTCCGGTGAGTACAGTGCTGAGTTATAGTATAAACCCGTGTTAGAAAGTGTGACCGCCGGCACACTGATGATATCTCCGTTCTCCAGTGTACAATATTCCAAAGAAGAATCTACACAAAGCTCTTTGATCTCCGGATGTTCATCCAGAAAATCGTTCATCGGGTAATACAGTTTTCCCGGGATCATTGCTGTCTTGATCCATTCTATGTCAGGTGTCTGGATCAGTGTCGGAAGTGAATCAGACTGTGCCAGCTGGCTGATCTTGTCTGTATAAGATGCCTCAACGACTTCCTCTAATTCAATATGATATTTTCCTTTGTTTGCCTCATTAAATCTCTCAACGGCAGGTTCAAAATATACAGCGCCAACATTTTCTCCTACGCAGAAGGTCGGGATTGTAAGTGTGATCTCACCACTTCCCGACGCACTGTTATTGCTGCTGTCTGAACCACCACACGCTGCAAGGGAAGCTGTCATTGCTGCTACAAGTAAAATTGATAAAACTCTTTTTTTCATCTTTTCCTCCTAGTGATAACGTAGTAAAATCCAAAACGTTTTGGTAACTGTTGAGTTAACAATATACCAAAACCTTTGGATTTCAAGCTTTTGTGTATTTTTTTTTTTCGTCATATTTAACATTTTTTATTGTATAATTTGTATACTTCTTACAATTTTGCTTTCGTTGATGTGCGTTTCATCAGCTTGTATTCCATAGGTATCCAGTCCGGTACGCGGTTTCCATCAATCATGCTGACAACTGTGTTGGCACAGGCTACTCCCATTTCATATGGATACTGTTTGACAGATGTGATTCCCCCATGGATATATTTTGAAACAGTAAAATCATCAAAACCAGCGACAGCCACATCTTGCGGCACCTGCATTCCAAGCTGCATCATGCCATCGATCGCTCCGATTGCAATGCCGTCGCTTGCGCAGAAAAATGCATCAATCCCCGGATAGCGGCGCTTTAACTCCATTGCTTTCTGCATTGCCGTACTTTGGTCAAACTGGCAGTCCACGATCCATTCTTCCCTGACGCGGAAACCATGCTTCTCTAATGCACGCTTGTATCCGCTTTCCCTTCGTTCTGACACTGTGCCATTTCTTACCGGAAAGCATTGCTATGTTGCAGTATCCATTCTCGATCAGATGCTCGACCTCCCTCGAAGGATGCTTTCTCATTATCTGCGGAAACTTCTCTTACGTTATCGCCATCCATGGCTACATCCACAAGGACGCATGGGATCTCACTGTTTTTGATCTGCTCATAATACGGCATGTCCATGGCAAGACCGTAAACGATAATCCCCGTTAATTTCTTCCTCTTGCAGATCTGTCCAAAGCTTATTTTCAACTGTTTATCGGACGGCATTGTCAGGATTGTAAATTCATACTCCATTTTTTGTGCCACCTTGTAAATTCCGCTTGTAAGTCCATACATGATGCCGCTTGGATCTTCCTCCAGCAGTTCTCCTGCGATCAGCAGTGCGATCGTCTTCTTCTGTATCCCTCTCAGTGAGCGTCCTGCCTCATCCGGCATATAATCCAGACGCCTCGCAATTTCTACGATCTTCTGCCTTGTCTGTTCATTCACATCTTTATATCCATTCAGTGCGTGGGATACCGTAGTCATCGATACCCCAGCCTCATGTGCAACGTCATGAATTGTCGTCCTCTTATTCAGAACTTCTTTTTCCTGCTTATCCATACAAACTCCCCCGATTTATCAGATTTCCACAAATTAATACCTATCTTATCACATTTTTCCATTATATTCCATCTGCAAAAATGAGGAATGCATGTGTCACGTTCCTATTTTGCGATGTCCAACAGATCCCTGAATGCTGACAGTTTATAATCTGCTTTGTCATAACCCGCTGCGTCGCCGATTGCTATAGATGTCATGTGTCCTGAAACTGCCGCATCGATTCCCGCATACGCATCTTCCACAACACCGCATTCTTCCGGTTTTAAACCTAAAAACTCTGCGGCTTTTAAGAAAACTTCCGGATCCGGTTTGGATCTTGTGATATTTGTTCCATCGGAAACCGCATCAAATTTATCCATGATCCCGGTCCTTTCAAGAATGTATTTCGCATTTTTACTGGATGAACCAATTGAAAGCAGATACCCTCTTTTACGCAGTTCATCCAATGTTTCCTTCACCTCGTCACTGACATCTGCCGGTGTCATCTGTTCTAAAAGTTTTTTATAAATCTCGTTTTTCTCCTCCGCCATCTTCTGTTTATCTTCATCGCTCAGCGGCTCTCCCTCATACCTTTCGAGAATGATTTCCAGACTTTCCATACGGCTTACCCCTCGCAGTCTGTTATTAATCTCCTGATCAAAATAAATACCTTTCTCGTCAGCCATTTGTTTCCAGGCTTTATAGTGATACTGATCTGTAAATACAATTACCCCGTCCAGATCAAAAATAAGTCCTTTTACCGTCATATTTCCCTCCATGTCTTCTCTTTCGCTTAATTTTTTTGGTATCATACTGTGTACTTTTTTTAATATTACACAGTATTTGTTACCAAAACGTTTTGGTATTTATATACTAACACCCCCATTTTTAAAAATCAACAACGTTTTGGTAAATTATGATATAAAAAAAGAATAAGGTCTTACCACTGTGGGCAGTACCTTATTCTTTCAGCTGAATTCTATACCATTTTCTCTTTTTCTATAATAGTCTCTCGGAATCTCTAACAGCATTTGCATTTGATCATCGGTCAGCTTAATCGCATAAGAAAAAGTAATTTCTGGGTTATATTCTTCATCCCGGATGAATTGCGGTTCAAATCCTGTTTTCCCATTTCGGATTTTCTTTGCCGGAAGCGCAATATCATATGTCCATGTATATTTGTTTATCTCTTTTGTCTGCATACCTTCTATTGCCGGCATTTGTCTTTTCCAGTCATATACCTGATACGACAATTCCTGCTCTGGAATATTCAACAGCATAATACTTGTTGTGTTCCCGTATCCGATAACCTCGCAGTATTCGATTTTAGAAAAATAAACCGTATCTGCCATGTTTTCACTTCCTTTTATACACATTCTAATTCCAGCTTTTCCATATATCCGGTTTATATCCAAGTGTTGCCTGTTTACCATTTCTGACTACCGGTGTCTTAATTATTTCAGGATTCTCAAGTACTTTCTCCAATTTATCTTCATCTGCAATATACTTAATAATCGCAAGCAAGTCCTTATTTTTTCCGTCCCAGTTAACCATATTCTCTAATCCGCCGTTTACCTGAGCCACCGAATTAAACTCGCCTTTGCTCATACCTTTTTCTTTCATATCAATAAATTGATACTTTATGCCACGTTCTTTAAAGAATCGCTCTGCCTTCTTCGTTTCATTACATTTCTTTGTCCCAAATATCTGTATATACATTTCAGCATTCCTTCTCTATACCACAATGATATTTTTATTATAGCACTCATAATCTATGGTTTACAACGATTAAACATACTGCATATCACTAAGGCGGTATATGGTGAACGATATCGGAATATACTGCATACCTGTAAGGTGGTATCTGATGATTGATACCGAGGTATTCCGCATACCAATAAGGCGATATCTAGTAAGCGACACCGGGATATATTGCATACCTATAAGGCGATATCGGATGAGCGATATCGAGACATTCCGCATACCAATAAGCTGATATCGGATGAGCGATACCGAGGCATATTGCATACTAATAAGCGATACTGAAACATTTACGCATACCTACAAGCTGATACCGGGATGTGCGCATACCAATATTTTAATATCAGACAAATGGGTACTGTCGGGAATGAATGTCCAGAAAACGGATGCGGATAGAAGTGTACTGAGCGAAACGATATCGATTGAACCGTATGCAAATGGACCGGTATCAAAACACCCGGATTCAGAGTACGCATATGCAAATGCTATAGGATCCGCATTACCGAGAACTACATAGAGGGCGCAGATCTGTGGGAACATACTGGGTTTTAAGGGATATGGGAACAAAATGTTGGGTTCTAATTTATCAGGCGCCAAACTGTGCCAGAATACAGCATCGAGGCACGCTCTCCTGTGAATACGATCAATGCGCGCGACATAAGGAACCCTGTATGCCTTTCCCCGGGTATTGAATACATTACTTACTATATAAAGTAATAACGTAGTAGTTTAACAAGTAGTAGTTTGTAATCTCAACATGTCGATTTCCCAATAAATCTGTTAGAATGGTAGATTTTGCAGACATAAATACAAAAGGGCATACATTTGAGTAGTAAAACGCTTCTATCAATAGGTCCTAATATGCATAGTAGTTGATTACATAGTAATTGTTCACGTAGTAGTTGTTCACATAGTAGTTCTTTCACTAGTAGTTGTTTACATAGTAGTTCTTTCTAAATGTCCTCTCTCCCCATTCTGTCTCTGTCAAAAAAAATAAGAGCAGGACACATACCCGCCTCACTTCGTAATCTTTTCAATTTGCAAATTTTATGCTTGTACACCAAGAACCTTACTTGTTGTGTGCCCGTATCCGATAACCTCGCAGTATTCAATTTTAGAAAAATAAACCGTATCTGCCATGTTTTCACGGCCTTTTACCTGAGTCACCGAATTAAACTCGCCTTTGCTCATCACTATACCACAATGATATTTTTATTATAGCACTCATAATCTATGGTTTACAATGATTAAACATCTCGTCAATTTTTTTAAGTTTTTATTGTTGTTTTATTAATATTTTCTTAATTATCATTGTTTTCGCAAAGTTTCTGCCGTGTTTTTTACAAATTAAGCCTTCTCAATACTGTAACTTAGTACAACTTAGGCATCCAAGATCGCTAAATATCATGAGGTGACATTATGGAAAATCACGAAAAAACATTGACAGAATCCATTTCTGATGCAAAGATGGAATTCGAAAGACTGCAGGCCCTTCTTTCAGAGAAGGAGGCAGAAATGAAACGAGAAGAGATTCTCAAAAAACACACAACACCTATCACTTTCCTCGAGGGACGTGGCAGGTGGACAACACGAGTAAATGGCAAACAGAAAACTCTTAAAAGCCGGAAAGAACTCGAAGACTGGATTGTATCTCAATATTCCGAGACAGCAACAGCAAAAACATTAGATGATATCGCAGAAGCATGGTTTTCAATCGATGAAAAAAGAAGTACTGATCGTACTCTGGTAAAGCATAGAGGTTGGTATGAACGTTTTCTAAAGAATTCTCCTTTATTTACGAAAAACATTCAAGATATAACCATTGACGACGGCTATGAGTAGGTATCCTATTGTTTATCCATTTATCCGCACATGACCAGAAAATACTTCACAAATGTAAGAAGCGTATTAAATGGCATTATGCAGTATGCTATCGACAAACGTTTATTGACTTATAATCCGATTGCTAACATGAAACTTGGAAAAGATGTATTCTGTATCCCGGATAAAACATGTGAAGAAGATACCGTTTTCAGCACTGTGGAGAGAACCTCTGTATGTAAGTTCTCCATGAATGAAGCAGAGGCTACCGGTGAAGCGAAATATTATGCGATTGCGCTGCTTTTTGAGCTTCCGCTTAGAGATGGCGAGTTATGCGCCTTAACCTGGGGAAATATCATTAAGGATATTAAAGGCAATTCGAAGCTTGTTATTGAACGTCAGTTAGTGACTGACTGCACAAGCGGAAAAGCAAAGGGGTACCGTATCGTAAATTACGGTAAAACTCGAGCCGCATATCGTGAGATTACACTAAGCGAACGAGCCATTCAGATTCTTGCGCGTGTAAAAGATCTCAATACCCAGAAAGGCTATCCGATTACACAGTCAGACTTTATCTTTATGAGAAGTTATAATGGGATCGTCTGTGGATGTACTCAGAGATGTTTTGATTCATATCTTCGCAGATATTGTAAAAAAGCCGGAATGCCAGTAATCAAGAGTCCACATGATGTACGTCGGACGGTATGCACAAATCTGTATTTAAACGGCATGCCACCTAAACGTATTCAAAAAGTCATGGGACATGAGACATTAGAACAGACATTGGAATATATCCGCTCAACCAATGATGACCTTGAAGACAGCCAGTTCTTCAATCTGCTCAATCAGGCTGCACCGGATAATGTGATTCCGATGAAAACAAAGGTTGGGTAAACATTATTCACAAGTCCTCTCAAACATAAAAACAGTCCTAAACCCCCAATTTATAAGGATTTAAGACCGTTCCCCGATACGTGCGCGAGAAGATTCGAACTCCCGACACCTTGGTCCGTAGCCAAGTGCTCTATCCAGCTGAGCTACGCACACATATTCTATTAACTTCTTCACATCTATTATAACACTCTTGTCAAGTGCCCTTTCGATGAATGCCGGCGACCGGAATCGAACCGGTACTGTATCGCTACAACAGGATTTTAAGTCCTGCGCGTCTGCCAGTTCCGCCACGCCGGCATTTCTGCACCAGAAACTGATGCAAGTGGAAGTCAGGGGCTCGAACCTGACCCTCTGCTTGTAAGGCAGATGCTCTCCCAGCTGAGCTAAACTTCCAGAACGACCCAAGCGGGACTCGAACCCGCGACCTCCGCCGTGACAGGGCGGCGCTCTAACCAACTGAGCCATTAGGCCTTATTCTTTTCTTTTGAGTGGACCATCGGGGACTCGAACCCAGGACCGACCGGTTATGAGCCGGTTGCTCTGACCAACTGAGCTAATGGTCCTTGTTCAAGGACTCTTGTTCCTTCAAAAAGCCGATGATCGGACTCGAACCGATAACCTGCTGATTACAAATCAGCTGCTCTGCCAATTGAGCCACATCGGCATGTGACTTTCCAGCTGATTTGTAACCAGCTGCTCTGCCTACAATTGACTCGTTCCTCCTCAATTGTCGAGAATTGAGCCACATCGGCATACTTTTCTAGTGACTCCGACGGGAATCGAACCCGTGTTACCGCCGTGAAAGGGCGATGTCTTAACCGCTTGACCACGGAGCCTTATATTTAAAACTCCCCGGAGTAGGGTCTGAACCTACAACATCACGGTTAACAGCCGTGCGCTCTACCATTGAGCTATCGAGGGAATATTTCTTTTACTTCTTTTAGAATGTCTTTTGTACATTCAAAACTTCATACAGATTCCGAGTTTATTTGGTCAAGCCCTCGATCGATTAGTAACAGTCAGCTCCATGTGTTGCCACACTTCCACCTCTGCCCTATCTACCTTGTAGTCTTCAAGGGATCTTACTCACTTTTGTGAGGGATATCTCATCTTGAGGGGGGCTTCACGCTTAGATGCCTTCAGCGTTTATCCCTTCCGGACTTGGCTACTCTGCCATGCCGTTGGCCGACAGCAGATACACCAGTGGTCCGTCCATCCCGGTCCTCTCGTACTAAGGACAGCTCCTCTCAAATATCCTCCGCCCGCGCCGGATAGGGACCGAACTGTCTCACGACGTTCTGAACCCAGCTCGCGTACCGCTTTAATGGGCGAACAGCCCAACCCTTGGACCTGCTACAGCCCAGGATGCGATGAGCCGACATCGAGGTGCCAAACCACTCCGTCGATGTGAACTCTTGGGGTGATAAGCCTGTTATCCCAGGGCAGCTTTTATCCGTTGAGCGATGGCAATCCCACTTTATGCCACCGGATCACTAAGTCCTAGTTTCCTACCTGCTCCACCCGTCGGTGTCGCAGTCAAGCTCCCTTCTGCCTTTGCACTCTTAAAATGGTTTCCGACCATTCTGGGGAACCTTTGAGCGCCTCCGATACCCTTTCGGAGGCGACCGCTGATCAAACTCCCGCCTGGCATTGTCCCATCACCGGATCACGGTGACTGGTTAGAAATCCAATACTGCAGGGGTGGTATCCCAACAGCGACTCCACTCAAACTGGCGTTCAAGTTTCAAAGTCTCCCACCTATCCTGTACGTGCAGTACCGAATCC
>SCPN01000314.1_pt1:17500-20412 | contig 20412 bp, 15 predicted proteins | sample 6106831 | NCBI WGS metagenome assembly SCPN01 (sample SAMN10720447, study PRJNA508395) | human gut metagenome | isolation source: Participant 1, 0 month
TGAATACGGTATCTCTCGGAGTCTCTGCAAACTGTCCCAGGAATGCGAAGTTCACGCAGCCGTCCGGGATAACATCCGGTCTGTCGCCTTTGGTTCTCGGCATAAAGAATGCTGTGATATATGGCATCATGGTTGGAACACAGATGGCGCTGTGTTCAGCAAGCTCTCCGATTTTTTCTGTCGGAACGCCCAGATGATAAAGCCACTCTTCTGTGATCTCTTTTCCGGTACATTCTTTCATTGGTTTCTTAATATAATCGCCCGGTACATCGGTAAATAATCCATAAACCCATACGCAGACCTGATTTTTATCCTGCTCTTTGAACTGTCCCTGACGGTTGATCGTCCAGCTTAACAGCCAGCTGGAATCCTGGCAGCTCACGATACCACCTGTCACGACTTTTCCGCTTCTCGGATCTCTCTTACAGATATCCATAATATAAGGAATGATCTTATCATCTAATGTTGTGACGGTTGCAGATTCCCAGTTTGTTTTTGCAATATCAGAGCAGAATTTCTCCGGGTGTCCGAAGGACGGATCCTGTTTTGCAATATTTTTCCATAAATTCCAGCAGCCGCTTATACGAACCTCTGCATCACCGTTTGGTGCATGATTCTGGTCTCCGTAAATAGTTCCCTCGGTACAGCTTCCGTTTGTGACAAATACGAGATCGTTTTCTGTTAATGTGATGCCCTCTTCCACACCTTTTACCTTACACTCGATTGTTTTTGCCACTTTCTTTCCATCTTTGATCTCAAAAATAACATTGATCACTTCTGTATTAAACTGAAAATCAACACCTGCTTCCTCGAGATACTTCTGCATTGGAAGGATCAGTGATTCATACTGATTGTATTTTGTGAATTTCAGTGCTGAGAAATCCGGCAGTCCGGCGATATGATGAATAAAACGCTGGAAATAAAGTTTCATTTCCAATGCACTGTGCCAATTTTCAAACGCAAACATGGTTCTCCAATACAGCCAGAATGTGGAATCAAATACCTCATCATCAAATACATCCTCGATCGTCTTATCGTAAAGATCCTCGTCTTTTGTCATGAAAAGTTTCATGATCTCCATGCAGCCTTTCTGACTTAAGTTAAATTTTCCATCAGTGTGCGCATCTTTTCCCTGTTTTTCCGTTGCACGGCAGAGAGAGTAGTTTGGATCTTCTTTATTTAACCAGTAATACTCATCCAGAACAGAAACTCCCGGCGTCTCAATGGATGGAATGCTCCGGAATAAATCCCACAGACACTCAAAATGATTTTCCATCTCACGTCCGCCACGCATTACATAACCTCTGGTCGCATCATAAATGCCATCACATGCTCCACCTGCAATGTCCATTGCCTCCAAAATATGGATGTGATCTCCCGGCATCTGTCCATCTCTTACCAGAAAGCAGGCTGCTGCCAGAGAAGCAAGGCCGCTTCCTACTATATATGCACTTTTTTCGTCAACCCCCTGCGGTTTCTTTGGTCTTGCAAAAGCTTCATAGTTACCGTTGGTATAATAAATGCCTTTGCTGTTTTTTTCATTTTTTCCGCGCTCTGTATTGCGGTATTCCTGCTCAGGTGCATTTGCTGCCGCTTTTTTCACCTCATTTTTGACGTTATTCTTATGATTCTTTGCGGCAAGTGCCACGGCTCCTGCTCCTGCTGCAAGTGCAGCTACTCCAAGTCCAATGTTTTTCTTTTCCATGGTTCATTTCTCCTTTCATCGATCCTCTTTTTTAGGCGTTTGCGAAACTCTTCATAATCTTCTTTCAATTGTTCAAAATCAACAAAATTTTCGAAAACACGCTTTCGCTACGTGTCGCTGGTAACGGTACTAAGAAGCCAGTCACAACGATTGTTGTACCTGCCTTCAAGTACCGACCGCTCCCCAGTGTTTTCTCAAGCTTTTGTTATTTTTTCACAATTCAATTTAGGTTTCTAGGAGTTTCGCAATTGTCTAATCTGTTTTTTGATGTCTCTATGATAGCTTGCCCCAAAATGATTGCCAATTTACAAAAAAGGTGAAATGATAAAAATTTTATCACTTCACCTTTTTTGTAAAAAATCCTATGGGTGTCTGCGAAACGCCCCATAATATTCTTTCAATTGCCCAAATCTTCTTTATCGCAAATTACATTTTTTCCTTCACCTGTTCAAAATTACGGATGGAATTGGCAATATTACCATGCAACGTCACTGCGAGCAGATCTACGATCTTCTGATAATCCTCTTTCATTCCGCGGTCGATCCAGTCTAACATGATTCCGACAAAACCGTATTTGTAAAAATCTGCAATAAACTGTTTATCTGTTTCCGGCAGATGATCTCTGGAGCATTTTTCCTCGACAACATCCGCAATCAGCTGGTATGTCAGTTTGTATAGAAAACTCTCGATCTTTTCACGTCTCACCGAATGATAGACGTTCATAATAAACGGCTTGTTTTCTAGCACTGCCTCAAAAGATCTGGGCAAACCCCTCCTGCCAGGTATCGTAAGTTTTCTTATCGAAGAACTTTTTGCCGTCTTCCACATGCCCACTCTACCAGATCATAGATATCCTTGAAATGATAGTAAAATGCCATACGGCTGATCCCACAGTCCTCTGTCAGATCTGCGATGGTGATCTTATCAAAAGGTTTCTTTTAAAAGCTCTTTTAAGGATGCTTCTAACGCAATTTTGTTGTGTTTGACATACACTTCTCCTGTAAATTTTTATCTTGACATAAATTGTTAGTAAGCTTACAATTCTTCTGCCTGCTACAATTTTATATATATTTTTACAAATAAAGCAACTTTTTATGAAACTGCTATTATAATGAATTGAAGGAGTTTATCAACATGACACAGGAAAAAACAAATGACAAATCCACTTGGTACCGATAGAATTTCCACGCTGGTGGCACGTTTTGCT
>SCPN01001638.1_pt1 | contig 20380 bp, 19 predicted proteins | sample 6106831 | NCBI WGS metagenome assembly SCPN01 (sample SAMN10720447, study PRJNA508395) | human gut metagenome | isolation source: Participant 1, 0 month
AGCCATGCCCATCACAGATCTGTTGGAGCGCAACAGCAAGCTATACGGCGAGGAGATCGCCCTGGTGGAGATCAACCCCGAGATCCAGGAGGCCCAGCGGGTGACCTGGAAGGAGTACGAGCTCATCCAGCCCACCTCCTCCGTCCCCTACCGCCGGGCCATCACCTGGTCAGTCTTTGATGAGAAGGCCAACCGGGTGGCCAATATGCTCCTGGGCCGGGGCATCCGGAAGGGGCAGAAGGTGGCCATCCTGCTGATGAACTGCCTGGAGTGGCTGCCCATCTACTTCGGCATCCTGAAGGCGGGGGCCATCGCGGTGCCTCTGAACTTCCGCTATACCTCCGACGAGATCGACTACTGCCTCAAGCTGGCCGACGTGGACGTGCTGTTCTTCGGCCCGGAGTTCATCGGCCGTGTGGAGGCCATCGTGCCCAAGATCTCCCAGCAGATGCTCCTCTTCTTCGTGGGGGACACCTGCCCTTCCTTCGCCGAGGACTATCACCGGGCCACCGCCAACTGCTCCAGCATGGCCCCCAAGGTGCTCATCGACGACGAGGATGAGGCCGCCATCTACTACTCCTCCGGCACCACCGGCTTCCCCAAGGCCATCCTGCTCAAGCACCACGCCCTGGCCCAGTCCGCCCGGATGGAGGCCATCCACCACGCCACCACCCACAACGATGTGTTTCTCTGCATCCCGCCCCTGTACCACACCGGCGCGAAAATGCACTGGTTCGGCTCTCTGTTCACCGGAAGCAAGGCGGTTCTGCTGAAGGGGAACTCCCCCCAGGCCATCTTCCAGGCCGTCTCCTCCGAGCGGTGCTCCATCGTGTGGCTGCTGGTGCCCTGGTGCCAGGACATCCTGGCCGCCCTGGACCGGGGGGACCTGAAGCTGGAGGACTATCAGCTGTCCCAGTGGCGGCTGATGCACATCGGCGCACAGCCGGTGCCCCCCTCCCTCATCAAGCACTGGATGCGCTACTTCCCCCACCACAAGTACGACACCAACTACGGCCTGTCCGAGTCCACCGGCCCGGGCTGCGTCCACCTGGGCATGAACCATATCGACAAGGTGGGCGCCATCGGCGTGCCCGGCTACGGCTGGGAGGTCAAGATCGTGGACGAGCAGCTCCAGCCCGTCCCCCAGGGGAACGTGGGCGAGCTGTGCGTGAAGGGCCCCGGCGTGATGGTGTGCTACTACCACAACCCGGAGGCCACCGCAGAGGTGCTGAAGGATGGGTGGCTGCGCACCGGCGACATGGCCCGCCAGGACGAGGACGGCTTCATCTTCCTGGTGGACCGGAAAAAGGACGTGATCATCTCCGGCGGTGAGAACCTGTACCCCGTCCAGATTGAGGACTTCCTCTCCGCCTATCCCAAGGTCCATGACGTGGCTGTGATCGGCCTGCCGGACGCACGGCTGGGCGAGATCGCCGCCGCCATCATCCAAGTCAAGCAGGGCATGACCTGCACCGAGAGCGAGATCAAGCAGTTCTGTATGGATCTGCCCCGGTACAAGCGCCCCCGGAAGATCATCTTTGCCGACATCCCCCGCAATCCCACCGGCAAGATCGAAAAGCCCAAGCTGCGGGAGAAATACTGCGGCGTACGCCTGGTGGAGGCGCAGAACCAGGGCTGAGCCCCCTTCATGGCCTTCTTTTTCAGCGGCGCGGACGAATCTCGTCCGCGCTGTTTTTTTGCATTCCCGGACTGGCCGCAAACGGGCAGTCCGTTTCTCCTGTATCTTTTTGAGGTTTTTTGTATTTTTTTGAGTAATTAACAATTTCTTAGCATCTTTATCCGTTTTCTTTATGCAACATGCCTTGACCTTTTCGTCAAAATGCTGTATTTTTTGACTTGCAAAAGCCGCTGCTCTGTGTGGGCGGCCGATGTCCAGAGAAGCTTTGCAAAGCAAAATAACAGAGAGAAAGGACCGTACAACTATGCTTGAGATCAGTCTGAATATGTACCACGCTGTTGCGCTGGGCGCATTCCTGTTCTGGCTGGGAGGCGTGATCACCAGCAAGATCAGCCTCCTGAACCGCTACTGTATTCCCGCGCCCCTGGTGGGCGGCCTGCTGTTCTCTATTCTGAACTGCATCCTGACCGTCAGCGGCGTGGCCACCATCACCTTTGACGGCACCCTGCAGACCGTGTTCCAGAACCTGTTCTTCACCACGGTCGGCTTCACCGTCAGCATCCCGGCCCTGATCCGCGGCGGTAAGTCCGTGGTTCTGGTCCTGGTCCTGTCCATCATCATGATCCCCATCCAGAACGTTCTGGCCGGCGGCGTCATGATGGCCTTCGGTCAGGACCCCCTCATCGGCATCGGCATCGGCTCCGCCGCTCTGATCGGCGGCCCCGCCACTGCTGCGGCCTATGGTCCTGTTCTGATTGAGTCCGGCGCCCCGCCACACCACCGGTGGCCGCCTGGCCTTCTTCGGCCTGGTCTCCGGTTCCCTGATGGGCGGCCCTGTGGCCCGCAAGCTGATCCTCAAGCACAACCTGCACTCCACTGCCGGCCGTGCTGCCGAGGCCGCTGGCAAGACTCTGGCTACCGACGTGGCCAGCGAGGACGAGACCTTCAGCACTGCCAGCCCCCGCTTTGTGAAAGGCTTCATGCTCCTGCTGGCCGCCCTGGGCATCGGCAACCAGGTCAGCGTGGTCCTGGAGGACCTGACCGGCATGGCCTTCCCCTCCTACATCGGCGCCATGCTGGTGGCCGTGATCATCCGTAACGTGATGATCGCCGGCAAGATTGAGTACCCCAATCAGGAGATCGACACCATGGGCAACATGTTCCTGTCCATCTTCCTGGCCCTGGCTCTGTCCAGCCTGAAGCTGTGGGAGCTGGTCGACCTGGCTCTGCCCATGATCATCTCCCTGGTGCTGCAGTGCGTCATCATGGTCATCTTCTCCTACTTCATCGTGTTCAACGTCATGGGCCGCGACTACGAGGCCTCCGTCATGTCCGCCGGTTTCATCGGCTTCTCCATGGGCGCTACCTCCAATGCTATGGCCAACATGCAGGTCATCACCAAGAAGTACGGCCCCGCTCCGGTCGCCTACTTCGCCATCCCCATGGTGGGCGGTATGTTCATCGACTTCTTCAACGCAATCCTCATCACCTGGAACATCGATCTGTTTGTGAGTATGTTCCACGGCTAATCAGAATCCCCTTTCTGATCGACTCCCGTCCCGCGTCTGCGGGACGGGAGTTTTTTGTTGTCCGGGGCTGGATCCCTCCGGCCGACGGCGGTGGGGAGAGGGCTCCGGCGGCGCGCCTTGGGGATTGCTTTTGACCCGGAATTGCGGTATGATATTTTCTGCGAAACCAAGACCGTAAGGGAGGTTTTTATATGCGGGACGGATTTGTCAAAGTAGCGGCAGGCACCCCTAAAATTCGGGTGGCCGACTGCCGTTATAACGCGGAACAGATTTTTACCATGATGCGGGAGGCAGACAAGCAGGGGGTGCGGGTGCTGTGCCTGCCGGAGCTTTGCCTCACCGGCTATACCTGCGGCGATTTGTTTTTACAGGATACCCTGCTCCGGGGGGCGGAGGAGGGCCTGAACACCATTCTGGAGGCCACCCGGAACCTGGATCTGGTGACCGCCGTGGGGCTGCCGGTGCGGGACAAGTGGGACGGCAAGCTGTACAACTGTGCTGCCTTGATCCAACAGGGCGAGATTTTGGGCCTGGTCCCTAAGGTCCACCTGCCCAACTATGGGGAGTTTTATGAGAAGCGGTGGTTCGCTTCCGGCAAGGATATGGACAACTCGATCACTCTCTGCGGTCAGGAGGTGTGCCTGTCCGACCGTATGATCTGGGCCTGTGAGGAGGTCCCCGATCTGGTCATCGGGGTGGAGATCTGCGAGGACCTGTGGGCGCCGGAGCCCCCCTCCGCGGCCCTGGCCCGGTCGGGCGCCACCCTGATCCTGAACCTGTCCGCCTCCAATGAGACGGTGGGCAAGGCGAACTACCGCCGCAATCTGGTGGCGGGGCAGTCGGGCCGGCTGCTGTGCGGCTATGTGTACGCCGACGCCGGCGAGGGGGAGTCCACCACCGACCTGGTGTTCAGCGGACACAACATCATCGCGGAGAACGGCTCCCTGCTGGCGGAGCGGCGCTTTGCCGCGGGGCTCACCGTCAGCGAGATCGACGTGCAGCGCCTGGCCTATGAGCGCCGCCGCAACACCACCTTCACTCCCCCGGCCCGGGACCCCATGGCGGAGGCCCACTGCCTGGGGGTGAGCCGGGTCTCCTTCAATCTGAAGGTGGGTGAGACCAAGCTCACCCGGTACGTCTCCCCCAACCCCTTCGTCCCCGCCGACGCGGAGGACCGGGCGGAGCGGTGCAACGAGATTTTGAAAATCGCCGCCCTGGGGCTGAAAAAGCGGCTGGAGCACACCCGGGCCCGCACCGCCGTGGTGGGGCTGTCCGGGGGCCTGGACTCCACCCTGGCCATCCTCATCACCGCTGTGGCCATGAAGCTGCTGGACCGGCCGGAGAGCGACATCATCGCGGTCACCATGCCCTGCTTCGGCACCACCGACCGCACCCGTGACAACGCCGTGGAGCTGGCCCAGCGGCTGGGGGCCACTCTGAAGCGCATCGACATCGGCGAGGCGGTGAAGGTCCACTTCCGGGACATCGGCCAGTCCATGGAGGACCACTCCGTCACCTTTGAAAACGGTCAGGCCCGTGAGCGCACCCAGGTGCTCATGGACATCGCCAACCAGACCGGCGGCATGGTCATCGGCACCGGCGACCTGTCTGAGCTGGCCCTGGGCTGGGCCACCTACAACGGAGATCATATGTCCATGTACGCCGTCAACGCCGGCATCCCCAAGACCCTGGTGCGCCATCTGGTCTCCTTCATCTCCGACGACAAGGGCAGTGAGGACCCCAAGCTGTCCGCCGTGCTGGATGACATCCTGGACACCCCCGTCTCCCCGGAGCTGCTCCCCGCCATTGAGGGGAAGATCAGCCAGCGGACGGAGGACCTGGTGGGCCCCTATGAGCTCCACGACTTCTTCCTGTACTACGCCGTCCGCTGGGGCTTCCCGCCCCGGAAGGTGTTCCGCCTGGCGGAGCACGCCCTGGGCCGGACCTATGACCGGGCCACCATCCTGAAGTGGCTGAACAACTTCTACCGCCGCTTCTTCACCCAGCAGTTCAAGCGCTCCTGCCTCCCCGACGGGCCCAAGGTGGGCTCCGTCACCCTGTCCCCCCGGGGTGACTGGAGAATGCCAAGCGACGCCGTCGCCGCCCTGTGGATGGAGGAACTGGAGGGCCTGCAATAACACAGAACGCCGCTCCGGTGGCCAACAACATCAATTGGAACAAAGGATCTTAATAAAGCTATGAATCTCTACTGCGATCTGTTTTGGACCTTCTCCAAGATCGGGGTCTGCACCTTCGGCGGCGGCTACGCCATGCTCCCCATCCTCCAGCGCGAGGTGGTTGAGAAGAAGGGCTGGGCCACCGAGGAGGAGCTCACCGACTACTTTGCCATCGGCCAGTGCACCCCCGGCATCATTGCCGTGAACACGGCCACCTTTGTGGGACACAAGTACCGGGGCGTCTCCGGCGGCGTCGTCGCCACCCTGGGCCTGGTGTTCCCTTCCCTCATCATCATCACCCTCATCGCCGCGTTTCTCAGCAGCTTCGCCGACTCCCCCCTGGTACAGCACGCCCTGGGCGGAATCAACGCCTGTGTGGTGGCTCTGATCGCCGTCAGCGTGCTGAAGCTGGGAAAGAGCACCCTGAAAAACGCCCCCGCCGTGTGCATTTTTCTGGCGGTTCTGGCCCTGGCGGAGGTGGGCAGCCTGCTGCCTCTGGACCCCGCCTCCCCCGTCGGCGCGGCGCTGGGCTTCCTCTCCTCCCCCGCCATCCTGGTGGTGCTGGCCGGCGTAACGGGCTGGCTGCTCTCCCTGCTCCGCCCCGGGAAGGAAGGGGGTGAGGGACGGTGATCCTGCTGAGACTGTTCTATGAGTTCTTCAAGACCGGCCTGTTCTCCGTGGGCGGCGGCATGGCCACCATCCCATTCCTCCAGCACATGGGCGAGGCCACCGGCTGGTTCACCAACCAGGAGCTCACCACCATGATCGCCGTCTCTGAGTCCACCCCCGGCCCGATGGGGGTCAACATGGCCACCTATGTGGGCTTCCATATCGGGAGCACCTTCGGGATGGGCGGTCTGGGGGGCATTGTAGGCGCTGTGGTGGCCACCCTGGGCCTGATCACCCCGTCCATCATCGTCATCCTGATCATTGCCGGATTTTTGCAGAAATTCCGCCACAGCCGGACCGTGGAGGCTGTCTTTTCCGGGCTCCGCCCCGCCTCCACCGCCCTCATCGCCGCCGCCGGCCTGAGTGTGGCCTTCTCTGTGTTCACCGTGGCCGACAACCTCTCTCCCGACAGCTTCCCGGCCATCTCCTGGCCGTCCCTCCTGTTGGCTGTGGCGGTCTTTGTTGGCATGAAGTGGACGCCCCTGAAGAAGCTCCACCCCATCGTGTTCATCCTGGCCTCCGCCGTGGCGGGCATCCTGCTCCAGCTGTGAGCCCCCCATCCGGCCAGGCCCACATCCAAACCAAACAGGAAAGAGGCATACCATGAGCTTTGACCGCGATCTGTTCCTCCCCGTCAGCCGGGATGACATGGCCCGCCGGGGCTGGGACGATTATGACGTTCTCATCATCACCGGGGACGCATACGTGGACCACCCCTCCTTCGGTCCCACCATCATCGGCCGTCTTCTGGAGGACGAGGGCTATCGGGTGGCCATCCTGGCCCAGCCCGACTGGCGCACCCCGGCGGCCTTCTCCGCCCTGGGGCGGCCCCGCCTGGCGGTGATGATCTCCGCCGGCAACCTGGACTCCATGGTTGCCCACTACACCGCCGCCAAAAAGCGCCGCCACGACGACGCCTACTCCCCCGGGCGGCGGGCGGGGCTGCGCCCCGACCACGCCACCGTGGTGTACTCCAACCGGGTGCGGGAGGTCTTTGGGGCCATCCCCATCGTCATCGGCGGCCTGGAGGCCAGCCTGCGCCGCTTCGCCCACTACGACTACTGGGAGGACAAGGTGCGCCGCTCCATCCTCTTTGACGCCCAGGCGGACATCCTGACCTATGGCATGGGGGAGCGGGCCTCGGTGGAGATCCTGGCCCGCCTCGCCTCCGGCACCCCGGTAGAGGAGATCACCGATGTGCGGGGCACCTGTGTGGCCGCCCGCCACCCCGGCGTGTGCGCCTATCCCAAGGTGGAGGTCCCCTCCTTCGAGGAAGTGGCCGCCGACAAGGCCGCCTATGCCCGGGCCAACATGACCGAGTATCTGGAGCATGACGCAGTGGTGGGCAGGGCCATCCTCCAAAAGCATGGGGACCGGTTCCTCATCGTCAATCCCCCCGCCGCCCCCCTGACCACGCCGGAGATGGACCGGGTGGCCGAGCTGCCCTACGTCCGGGAGCCCCACCCCATGTACGATGAGATGGGGGGCGTCCCCGCCATCGAGGAGGTGCGCTTCTCCGTCACCCACAACCGGGGCTGCTTCGGGGCGTGCAACTTCTGCTCCCTGGCCTTCCACCAGGGGCGGATCATCACCTGCCGCAGCCACGAGAGCGTCATCCGGGAGGTGACCGCCCTGACCCATCACCCGGGCTTCAAGGGCTATATCCACGACGTGGGCGGCCCCGCCGCCACCTTCCGCCGTCCCTCCTGTCAGAAGCAGCTCAAGCACGGGATGTGCAAAAACCGGGCCTGTCTGGCCCCCGAGCCATGCCCCAACCTGGACGCCGACCACACCGACTATTTGATGCTTCTGCGGAAGCTGCGGGCCATCCCCGGGGTAAAAAAGGTGTTCATCCGCTCGGGCATCCGCTTCGACTTCCTGATGAAGGACCCCAGCGGCGAATTTTTCACCGATCTGGTCCAGCACCACATCTCCGGACAGCTGAAGGTGGCCCCGGAGCACTGTGTGGCCCAATGGCCCACACCCTGGACTATATGGGCAAGCCCCACATCGAGGTCTATGAGAAATTCCGGGAGAAATACTTCAAGCTCAACCGCCGGTACGGCAAGGACCAGTACTTGGTGCCCTACCTGATCTCCTCCCACCCGGGCTGTACCCTGGAGGACGCGGTGCAGCTGGCTGAATGGCTGAACAAGCAGGGACATATGCCGGAGCAGGTGCAGGACTTCTACCCCACGCCGGGAACCCTGTCCACCTGCATGTACTACACCGGCATTGATCCCCGGACCATGCAGCCGGTGTTCGTCCCCAAGACGCCCCACGACAAGGCCCTCCAGCGGGCGCTGATGCAGTGGCGGAAGCCCCAGAACCGGAAGCTGGTGCTGGAGGCCCTCCGCAAAACAGGCCGTGAGGACCTGATCGGCTACGGCAAACGCTGCCTCATCCGCCCCGACAAGGGCCAGGCCCCCGGCGCCCCCCGCCGGGAGGAGCACGGCGCTCCCCGGGGACAGAAGGCCGCCCCGGGCCGCGGCAAAAAGGGGCCGGGCGATCCCCGGAAGGAGCGGTACAGCGGCCGCCACTCCGTGGAGAAGCAGGAGCAGACCGGCCGGCCTGTCCGTAAGGCGGGCTGGGCCAAGCCCGCCGCCAAAAAAGGCGTCAAAGGCACGAAGGGCCGAAAAAAGGGTTAAACAAAACCGTCCCGACCGCACGATGCGGTCGGGACGGTTTTGTTTATCGAACAGCCTCAGCGGTAGGAGTCCGCCAGCGCCTGGAACTTGGGCAGCGCCCGCTGGATCATCTCCGTCTGGACGCAGTAGGCCAGGCGGAAGTGGCCCGGGGCCCCGAAGCCGGAGCCGGGCACCAGCAGCAAGTCGAACTGCTTGGCCCGCTCGCTGAAGGCCAGGTCGTCCGGCTCCAGGCTGCGGGGGAACAGATAGAAGGCCCCGCCCGGCTCGGCCACATGGTAGCCCATCTCCCGCAGGGCGGGCACCAGCAGCTTGCAGTTGCGCTCATACACCGACAGGTCGGCGGTCATGTCGCAGCACAGGGAGGTCACCTGCTGGAACAGGCTGGGGGCGTTCACATAGCCCAGGGACCGCCCCGCTCCGGCCACCGCAGCGTACACCTCGCCGGAATCTGCCGCCTGTCCGGGGACCAGCACATAGCCCAGCCGCTCGCCGGGGAGGGAGAGGGACTTGCTGAAGGAGTAGCACACGATGGTATCCCGGTACAGGTGGGGGATCCAGGGGGCCTGGAAGCCGGAGAACACGATCTCCCGGTAGGGCTCGTCGGAGATGAGGTAGATGGGGTGGCCGTACTCCTCCTCCTTCCGCCCTAAAATCTCCGCCAGCCGCTCCAGGGTCTCCCGGGAGTAGACCACGCCGGAGGGGTTGTTGGGGGAGTTGACCACCACGCCCTTGGTGTGGGGGGTGAGGGCCTGCTCAAAGGCGGCAAAATCGATCTGGAAGTGCTCGATCTCCGGGGGGATCAGCACCATTTTTGCCCCGGCTCCCTCGATGAACACCTTGTATTCGGGGAAATAGGGGGCAAACACAATGAACTCGTCCCCGGGCAGGTCAGCCCGTGGAACACACAGCAGAGGGAGGCCGCCGCCCCCACCGTGATGTAAAACTGATCGGCGGTATAATCCCCGCCGAAGCGGCGGTTGAGGGAATCCGCGAAGCGCTGGCGGGCCGCGGCATCCCCCTGGGCGCTGGTGTAGCAGTGGATCAGCTCGGGCTGCTCCCGCAGGATGCGGATGGCCGCCTCATTGACCGCGTCGGGGGCGGGGACGCTGGGATTGCCCAGAGAGAAGTCGTACACGTTCTCCCGGCCCACCACAGCAGCCCGCTGATTGCCGTACTCAAACAGCTCCCGGATCACGGGCGGGTGCCCAAGCCCCAGCATACGTTTTGAAACCATTGGACATGACCTCCCGGTACTTCGGTAATCGTTTTCCAGTCCGGCGCCGCCCAGTGCAGACGGGGTGGCGCCGATTTGCTTTTTATTATAGCACGGCTATTTAACGCTGTAAAGTGTTGATTTGCCCATTCTCTGTTTCACCGGGCCGGGATCCGGAAGCCCGGCCGCCTCATGGCTGCGGAGGTGCTCATCAGAGGGGGGTATGCACAGCGCCCTCCGCACAGCGCCATTCCTGCCGCTCCTGCTGGTCCAATCAGGTCGCCGTGAGCCTGGCAGGGCGTGGCTAACAGTCAAACCACACATGAGGTCCTCTGTTTTCCCCTCTTTTCAAAAATTACAAAATCCATTTTCCACGCATTATAATTACCAAATAATTACAGTCTATGTTGTACACTATTCCCCGTTTACAAAACAACAAATTGACACTATAATCAAAGCATACCATTTTATTCCCTATGAAGCGGGTCGACCGGACATCCGGGAGCCAGCCGCACCCAGCCAAACATTCTCCCGGACACGCAAGGCGGTGATCCTGTGCAGATCCTGACCGGAAAATCTATCCTGGACCAGTTCGCATTTGGCCCCCTGTGCTTCTACCGGCGCAGGTCCTTCCATCCGGAGCCGGAATCCCGGCTCACCCCGGAGGAGGAGACCCACCGCTTCCACACAGCCCAGCGTCAAGCCATCCTTCAGCTGTCCGCCCTGTACGACTCCGCCTGTGCAGAGCTTGGCACTCAGGCCGCCTCCATCTTCTCCATCCACGCCATGTTGTGCTGGAGGACGCCTCCCTGGTGGAGGAGGTCCTCACCACCATCCGGAGCCGTCATGCCACGGCGGAATACGCCGTCCAGGCGGTGGAACGGGAGTTTTCCAGCGCCTTCGCCGGCATGGACAGCCCTATGCGGGCCCGCGGGGCAGACATCCGGGACATCGCCCACCGGGTCATCCGCCTGGGGCTGAAAACACCGGATCCCCTGGCCGCCCTCCGGGATCCTGGTCTCTGACGAGCTGCTACCCAGCGAGGTGCACTGGACCGGCGGAAGCTGCTGGGGCCTGGTGACCCGCCCGCGGCAGTGTGGACAGCCACACCGCCATGCTGCTGCGGCTGATGAAGATCCCCGGCCTGGCCGAGGTGGAGATCTCCAGCCAGGATGAGGGCCACGCCGCCCTGCTGGACGGCTTCAGCCACAGCCTCTACCTGGACCCGGAGCCCCAGCTGATGGCCGAGCTGGGGCCTCTCCCGCCACAGAGCGCCGCCCACTCCTGCCGCCTCCCTGTAAGCCTGTCTCATCCACCCAAACCAAAACGGTCCGTACCTGCTCCCACAGATACGGACCGTTTTTCAGCCTTTTGTCAGGACATCAGGGAACAGGCGGGGCGAAAGATGTGGGCCTGCTCCTGGCCGTCCAGGATCCGCAGCCCGCCCAGGGCCAGGGCCTCCATCTCGTTCTCCCCCGGGATGACCACCACCTTCACCAGGTTGTGGAGATAGTCGATGACCATGCCGGTCAGCTTTTTGGAGTTGGCCAGGCCGCCGGTGAGGATCACCGCGTCGATCAGTTCGGTGAAGCAGCCCAGCATGATCCCCACCCCCTTGGCGATCTGAAGGGCCTGGGCCTGATAGACCAGGGCGGCCCATTCGTCCCCCTCCTGGATGCGGCGCTCGATCTCCCGGCAGTCGTGGGTGCCCAGCAGGGCGGACATCCCGCCCTCCCCCCGGAGCTTCTTGAGCATATCCTTCTTGGTGTACTTCCCCGAGTAGCACAGATCCACCACATAGAGCATATTCAGGCTTCCGGACCGGTCCGGGGAGAAGGGCCCCGCGTCGTCGGAGACCGAGTCGATGATGCGCCCGTGGCGGTGTGCCGAAATGGAGATCCCGCCCCCCAGGTGGGCCACCACCAGGTTCATATCCTCATACCGCCGCCCCAGGGTCTCTGCATACTTGTGGGAAGTGGCCCGGGCGTTGAGCACATGGCAGAAGCTGGTGCGCATGACCTCCTTGAAGCCGGTGACCCGGGCCTCCGGCACCATCTCATCACTGGTCACCGCGTCATAGATGTAGGCGGGGATCCCCAGAGGCTGGGCAAACGCCCGTGCCATCAGCCCGCCCAGGTTGGAGGCGTGGTCGAACACCGGGTAGTTCCGCAGGCAGTCGGCCAGGTTGTCATCCACCAGATAGCCGCCGGCCACGATGTTGGGGATGATGCCGCCCAGGCCCGGCCCACTACCGCCGACAGGGTGGACAGGTCCACCCCCTCCTGGGCCAGCCAGCCCCGCACCAGGGCCACCCGGTAATCCAGCTGATCGTACAGGCTGGGGTAGGGGGCCAGGTCCTGGTTGGTGTGGACGATGCTCTTCATGGCCGTCTGGTGCTCCCCGTCATAGACGGCGGCCTTGGTGCTGGTGGAGCCGGGGTTCAATATCAGCAGTCGATGGGACATGATCTTCCTCCTGTATCTTGTATTCGCCCAGTCCTCACCGGGCCATGGCCGCGGCGATGGCGATGGAGTCGTACTTCTCCTCCGGAGCGGCCCCCCGGGAGTTGACCGTGATGGGGACCGAGGCCCCCAGCACCAGCCCTGCCATCTTTCCCCCGGCCATGCCGTACAGGGCCTTGCCCAGCAGATTCCCCGCCGTGATGGAGGGGACCAGGAAGATGTCCGCATCTCCGGCCACCGGGCTGTGGTAGCCCTTCACCTGGGCGGCCTGGCGGTCGGTGGCCAGGTCGAAGGAGATGGGCCCCTCCACCTGACAGGGGCCAAAGTCTCCCCGCTCCGCTTCCGCCTTCAGGGCGGCCCCGTCCCCGGTCTCCGCCATGTGGGGGCTGACGGTCTCCACGGCGCACAGCACCGCCGCCTTGGGCTCCTCATACCCCAAAAAGCGGCACAGGTCCAGGGCATTTTTCAAAATGGCCCGCTTCTGGGCCAGGTCGGGGGCGACCACCATCCCCCCGTCGGTGATGAACATGAGCTTGTGATAGGCCGGGACGTCCAGAATGGCTACATGGGACAGCAGCTCCGCCGCCCGGATCCCGCTCTCCCGCCGGACCACCGCCCCCAGCAGCGTCCCGGTGGGCAGCAACCCCTTGATGAGCAGCTGGCCCCGCCCCTGCCGGATCAGCTCCACCGATCGGCGGGCACATTCTCCGTCGTCCCGGGCGTCCACCACATCCTCCTCGGGCATGGGGGCACCCAGCTCCTCTGCTATCCGCAGGATCTTGTCCCGCTCCCCCACCAGCAGGGGGCGAATCAGCCCATCCCGCCGGGCCTGGAACACCGCCTCCAGGGTATGTGGGTCGTGGGCGGCGGCCACCACCGCCGTCCTGGGCGGAACGTCCCGCAGCCCGTTCCGCAGCGACTGAAATCCGGAGATCTCCATTCTGTCCTTCCTCCTCTGTGCTTCTTGTGTCTATTCTATCATCCCCGGGCAAGGAAGTATAGAGTAAAGTGCTGCTCTGCCCGCTCCCTCTCCCGAAAAAATTTATTTTCTCTCTTGACTTTAATGCTTTTCTGCGTTAAACTTCAACACAGCAAATCAAAAAACCGCTCTTGGTCCCCTTCCGCGCCCCCCTGCTCCCCAGGATGGAGGCGCGCGGCAGACCCGGGACACTCCAACCTGAGAGGACGGATCCCCTATGCTCATCAAACTGACTATGCTCCTGATATTTTTCGCGGTGATGGTGGCCATCGGCCTGTACTGCCGGAAAACCGCCTCCGATGTCAACGGCTTCGTGCTGGGCGGCCGCTCGGTGGGGCCCTGGCTCACCGCCTTCGCCTACGGCACCTCCTATTTTTCCGCCGTGGTCTTTGTGGGCTACGCCGGACAGTTCGGCTGGAAGTACGGCATCGCCGCCACCTGGGCGGGGATCGGAAACGCCCTTCTGGGCTCGCTGCTGGCCTGGGTGGTGCTGGGCCGCCGCACCCGCATCATGTCCCAGCACCTGGACAGCGCCACCATGCCGGAGTTTTTCGGCAAGCGGTTTGGCAGCCCCTCCCTGAAGGTGGCCGCCTCGGTCATCATCTTTATCTTCCTCATCCCCTATACCGCCAGCCTGTACAACGGGCTGTCCCGGCTGTTCGGCATGGCCTTTGACATCGACTACACGGTGTGCGTCATCGTGATGGCGGTGCTCACCGGGGTCTATGTCATCGCCGGCGGCTATATGGCCACCGCCATCAACGACTTCATCCAGGGCATCATCATGCTCTTCGGCATCTGCGCCGTGATCCTGGCCGTCCTCAACAGCCAGGGGGGCTTCCTGGCCGCCCTGGAGGGGCTGGCCCAGGTGAGCGACCCCGCCGTCTCCTCCGCCCCCGGCGTGTTCGCCTCCTTCTTCGGTCCCGACCCGGTGAACCTGCTGGGCGTGGTGCTGCTCACCTCCCTGGGCACCTGGGGCCTGCCCCAGATGGTCCAGAAGTTCTATGCCATCAAAAGTGAGAAGTCCATCGACGCGGGCACCGTCATCTCCACCCTGTTCGCCCTGGTGGTGGCCGGGGGGTGCTACTTCCTGGGGGGCTTCGGCCGCCTGTTCGCCGACCGGATGGAGGTGGTGAACGGGGTCCCTGTTGGGGGCTATGATGCGGTGATCCCCACCATGCTGTCCGGCCTGCCCGACCTGCTGATGGCGGTGGTGGTGATCCTGGTGCTGTCCGCCTCCATGTCCACCCTGTCCTCCCTGGTGCTCACCTCCAGCTCCACCCTCACCCTGGACCTGATCCGGGACCACCTTGTGAAGGGCATGAGCCAGAAGAAGCAGGTCCTTGTAATGCGGTGCCTCATTGTGGTGTTCATCGCCATCTCGGTGGTGCTGGCCATCATCCAGTACAAGTCCAACGTCACCTTCATCGCCCAGCTCATGGGGGTGTCTTGGGGCGCGCTGGCCGGCGCCTTCCTGGCCCCCTTCCTGTACGGCCTGTACTGGAAAAAGGCCACCCGGGCGGCCTGCTGGACCAGCTTCCTGTTCTCCACCGTCGTGATGACAGCCAATATTTTCTTCCAGGCCAGCTTCCCCGCCCTGCTCCGCTCCCCCATCAACGCCGGGGCCTTCTGTATGCTGGCCGGGCTGGTCCTCGTACCAGTGGTCTCGCTGCTCACGCCCCAGCCGGACGCCGCCCTGGTGGAAGACGCCTTCTCCTGCTATGACCGGAAGGTTCTGGTCCGCCAGCGGGAGGCCCTGGGCGACGGAGAAAAGGCGGGATAAGTCCAAAAACGCCAGAAAGTCCGCAAGAAACTTCCTTTTCAAAGACGAAACCGTGTGGTACGCTATCCATACCACACGGTTTCGGTATTTCCGGACCTACTCCACAAACGAAAGGAACATTCTGATCCCCATGGTCATCGACATCCATACCCATACCTTCCCCGACCGGCTGGCCGCCACCACCATCCCCAAGCTGGAGCTGGCCGCCCATACCCGCTCCTTCTCCGACGGTACCAACGCCGGACTTGCCGCCTCCATGGCCCGGGCCGGGGTGGACTGCTCCCTGGTCCTCCCGGTGGCCACCGCCCCCAAGCAGGTGGTCCACGTCAACGACTGCTCCGCCCAGATCAACGAGCGCTTTCCTGAAACGGGGATCTTCTCCTTCGGCTGCATCCACCCCGATTTCTCCGACTACCGGGCCGAGCTGGCCCGGGCAGCCGAACTTGGCCTGAAGGGGATCAAGCTCCACCCCGTCTATCAGGGGGTGGATTTTGATGACATCCGCACCCTCCGCATCCTGGACCGGGCGGCGGAGCTGGGCCTGATCGTCCTCAGTCACTCCGGACTGGACGTGGGCTTCCCCGGCGTCGTTCACGTCACCCCCCGGATGGTGCGCAGCGCCCTGGACCAGGTGGGTCCCATGACCCTCATCCTGGCCCACATGGGCGGCTGGAGGAACTGGGACCAGGTGGAGGAGCTGCTGCCCGACACCTCCGTCTATCTGGACACCTCCTACTCCCTGGGGGATCTGGCCCCCCTGGATGACGGCTTCTACCTCCCGGAGGACCTCCCCATGATGCCCCAGGAGCAGTTCCTCCGCATGGTCCGCACCTTCGGCCCCCACCGCATCCTGTTCGGCACCGACAGCCCCTGGCAGAGCCAGACGGACGCCGTGGCCGCCATCCGCGCCCTGCCCCTCAGCCAGGAGGAACAGGACGGCATCCTGGGCGGGAACGCCCAAAAGCTGCTGAACTTCCCGAATATGTAAATACGGCGAGACTGTCCAAAAAGCGGCGCAGCCACTTTTCGAGAAGGATTCCATTTTATTCCGTCGCCCGACGGCGGCGGAACTCCTTGCGGGAGGTTTTTTTGACAAACTGCGGCGGGTCATTACTGTTCTTGTAATGACCCGCCGTATTTTCTTCGTGCAAAAACTGAATCCTGTTTTTCTTAGGGACTTCTCTTCCTTCCAGGAGAGGCCGCTCAGCCCTTACGGTGTGACCGGCAGGGTGATCCCAGCCACCGTGACGGACTCCACGGTGGACAGGTCCAGGATCTCCTCAAAAACTCCGCCCTTCCGGCATACTGTTCGGCCTGTCTCCGGGTCAATGCTTCCGCCCAGGCTGGACAAATCCACCGTGGATCCGTCCGCCATGTTCAGGGAGAGGGGCAGGGACTCGAAGAAGCGGTAGGACTGCTCCCGGTCGTGTTCGCTCTCCCGTCCGTTCTCCTGACTCTGGTTGTCCCAAACCAGCTCCTCCTTCACGGTATAGTCTACCTGGATAGACAGGGGAGAGATGGTCACCCCGTCCAGAACGGCTTCCATACCATTGAGCTGGAAGGTCTGACCGCCGGGCAGGCGGACACTGCTGTCCGGGAAGCTGAACTGGAAGCGGATCTTCCATTTCCCCTCTGCCACCGGGATTTTATCCTGAAAATCCTTCCCCATCCGGTACAAGTTCCGGAAGGAAGCGGTGGCCGTCCCCGGCTCCAGGGGCACATCAGACGTCATCTTCTCCACGTACTGGATGGAGGGCTCTGAAGGGTCGGCGTCGTAGAAATAGGCGGAGCCGTGGGACGACCCTCCTGTCACCCCCACGCTGGTATCCGCCCGGTCAAAGGTCAGGGGCAGCACCCCGTTCCCCAGGGGCTCCAGGTCCTCAGCCAGCGGCTGTCCGTCCTCCCGGGCGATGGAGTAGACAACCGCATAGCTGTACGCGTCCCCAATGATGGCGTCGGCGGTGATGGTCACCCCGTTGTGGGTGTCGCTGGCCCCCACAGGGACCCCCATCCAGTCCAGGATCTCCGTCTGGGCGGGCGCACCGCCCAGCACCGAGGCAAACACCTCCCCCGCCGGGGTGAGGACCACTGCGGCCCCCGCTCCCACCGTCAGAACGGCGGCAGCTGCCACGGCCACGGCCGCACAGCGCAGATTCAGCCCTTTTCGTCTGGAGCCGCCCCTCTCCAGCAGGCGGTCCACCATCGCCTCCTTCTCCTGCTCTGTGAACCGCAGCTCGTCCATGGTCTCCCGATATGTTTTCATGTCAACGCCTCCTGTTCCAGCTGCGTCCGCAGCTTATCTCTTCCCCGGCTGAGCCGGGTGGCCACTGTGGCCGGCTTCTCCCCCAGCATCTGGGCGATCTCATTGGCGGAGTAACCCTCGTAGTAATAGAGGTAGATCACGGTCCGGTATTTTGGCGGAAGCAGCGCCACCGCCGCCCACAGGCTCCCCTCCTCCGCCTCCGGCGCCCGGGCGTCCAAGGCCGCCGACAGGTCCACCGTCGTCCTGCGCCAGCTGCTCTTCAGCTGGTCCTTGCACACGTTGACCGACGTACGGATGATCCAGGCCCGTTCGTGCTCCGGCGACTGAAATTCCCGGGGCTTCTCCAGCAGTCGGAGGAACACCGTCTGGCAGATGTCCTTGGCATCCTCCGTATTTTTCAGGTAGGTGAAGCTCAGGCGCAGGATCAGGTCGGAGTAGGTCTGCACCAGGCGCTCCGCCTCCTCCCGGCTGAGTTGGGATCTCATCTTGCTCACATCCTCTCTGGGAATTCTAAAAAGCGCTTTCACCTTCTATACGATCCAAAGACCCGGAATCTTTCATCCGAGCAAAATCCCGGAGCCTAACCGGCTCCGGAAATTTTTGCTGAACGCCCTTACACTTTGACAAACTTGTCCCTATTGGCCCGGCAGATGGGGCACTGATAGCCGTCGGGCAGGGTCTCCCGCTCCGCCACATAGCCGCAGATGGTGCAGCGCCAGCCCACATTAGGCTCCAGGGTGCGGTACACCGTGGCCGCCGCCGGGGTGGCTCCGCCGCCGTTCTTATAGTCGTCCACCGTCAGGGCCGGGCCGTCCCCCAGGACCTCTGCCTCGGTCACCTCCGCGATGTAGAGCATATAGTTCCCCAGATCCAGCTTCTCCACGATCCGGCAGCTGATCCGGGACAGGGCATAGTCCCGGAGATAGGGGTTGCCCGCCCCGTCGGTCTCCACCGGCAGGCCCTCAAACTTATCCACCACCCGGCCGGACTTATAGCCGAACAGGTCGATCCTCTCCTTGGGCGTGTCCTTGGACAGCACCGTGGCGGCAAAACTCCCCGCCGCCTCCACGGCCTTGAAGGTCTCGTTGCTCTTGCTCAGGGTCAGGGAAAACTTGATAGGATTGGTGGAGGTCACTTGATGCAGGGAGTTCACCACGCACCCCTGAAAGCGCCCATCCAGAGCCGCCCCCACCAGGAACAGCCCGTAGTTGATCCGGTCAAATGCCTTTCGGTTCATAATCCTTCCTCCATATCACAGAATTTCACTATAATAGGAATAATTCTTGTTTACTATCATACTACGAGTTTCCACAAAAGTCAACGCCGTCATTCTTTTTTTCCAAATCTCACAAGAAAAGAGCCCATTTTTTATGCAAAAATGCGGTCCCGCAGCTGCGGGACCGCATTTTATTCGCTGATCGTTCGCCTTTACTGGGGGATGTCCTGGGAAGGTTGCTGTCCCTCCTGACTGTCCTTGCCGGAGTCCTCCTGTTCCTCCTGAGGCGCCTCCTGGATTTCCTCTTGGGGGTCCTCCCGGCCATCCGGGTCCTTCCAAACCTCTGTCAGGTCGTCCTTGCTCCCGTCCCGGAAGAAGCGGAGGTTCAGGTCCACATCTCCAGAGATCCCGGCCACCCGGCCGCTGGAGGTATACTGCCACATCTCAAAATCATAGTAGAAGGAGGGGTAGTCGGTGTACTGGGCCAGCCAGAAGGGGTGCTCCATGATCTTGCTCAGGTCATAGTTGTTATAGGCCAGATTCTGATAGAAGTAGACCATGGGCTGGTAGCCTTCCGCCTGGATCTCCTCACAGAAGGCGTTCGCCATGCGGCACATCGTCTCTGTGTCCGGGATCTTCTGGGTGCGGGAACCGGAGTAATTCTGCCGCTCCCAGTCAAAGACCACCGGGTAGGAGATGGGGTAGGGTGCGATCTGCTCCAGCACATAAGCGGCCTCCTCCCGGGCCTCCTCCACGGTGACCGCCTGGGAGAAGTAGTACACCCCCACCTTGAGCCCGGCATCCAGCGCACTCTGGATATTGCGCTGGAAATAGGTGTCACCCATCATCTTGCCCTCGCTGCCATAGCCCCGGTATCCCACCCGGATCATGGCAAACTCGATGCCGGCGTCGGCCACCTTGGTCCAGTCGATCTCCCCCTGGTGGACGGACACATCCACGCCGCGGGCCACATCCACCCCGTTTTCCTTATAGTACATCACGCCGTTTTTCCGCCCAAATCCCTCCGGATCATAGGAGTTCACCGGCACATCCGGCAGGATGTCGTAGTAGGCTCCCTGGAAGGGGATCTGCTTTCCGTAGCGGTGGACCCGGTCCACCTGCCAGACGATGACGCTGATCTCAGCCCGGGTGATAGGCTTGTCCGGCAAAAAGACCGTCTTTCCCTCCTCCTGGCTGCCAGTGATGATCCCCAGCTCGTACAGGGCAGTCAGTTCACCGTCATCCACATCCGCAAATGGGGATTTCCCCTGCGAGGGCTCCAGTTTCAGCGCCCGGGCGGCCAGCTGAGCGATCAGTTCCCGCCGAATGGGCGCGTCTAAGTCCCCGATCTCCTCCCGGGTCAAGTATCCCTTCTCCACAGCGTAGTCCGCATAGCCGCTGGCCCAGTGCGCCCCGCTGGGGGTAATGGCGCCGCTCCCGGCGGCCTTCAGGACCATGACCAGGGCCGCACCGGAGGTCAGAGCGTCATTGGGCCCAAATTGTCCGTCTCCATAGCCGTCGATCATTCCCTGGCTATTCAGGACAGCCACATATTTATAATACCAGTCTCCGCTCTGCACATCGACGAAGGGGCTGGTATAGCCGCTGGGCACGCTCAGCCGGTAGGGCGCGGCCATCACAGGTTGGATCCCCAGAACGGCGGCCAGAGCAAACGGTACGATACGCCTCCTAATTTGATGTTTCATCTCAAATTCTTTCTCCTTTTCGGTTTACAGTAATATTTTCTCCATTATAGCAAACCCGCAGATTCGACACAATAGGAAATTTCATGGTGACTTGTT
>SCPN01001017.1_pt1 | contig 20359 bp, 40 predicted proteins | sample 6106831 | NCBI WGS metagenome assembly SCPN01 (sample SAMN10720447, study PRJNA508395) | human gut metagenome | isolation source: Participant 1, 0 month
GACGATCCGTGGGCCAAAAGGAGAGTTTGAACGGGTACGTATCCTGGGCGGTCAGAAAACAGAGCCAGATCGAGATATCAAAACGGACAGCTTCGGCTTGGGTGAAAGCGCTGATCAGAGAATCAGGAGATTTGTCAGGAACGCCTGGCCTGGAGCCTGGTAGTGGGACCAAAGGAACGGTCCTGCTGCCGCAGGGAGCGATTGTCGCGCTTCGCCACATTCATATGACCCCACAGCAGGCGGAGGCCATGGGAGTATGGGATAAGGATATCGTGGAAGTGGAAACATTCGAGAGAGACGGAGTTATTTGGAGATGTATTAATCCGGGTGTCGGATCAGTTTGAATTGGAGATGCATGTGGATGTGGATGAAGCCAATGCATGTGCGCTGAAAAACAATGATTATGTAATCATCCGGCATTAAATTAAAGAGATAGAAAAGAGGGGTTATATGCTCATGACCAAAAGTGCTGTCTGAATTTGCAGAACTGATTAGGGAAAACAAGTGCAATCCTTATTCAGGGAACCTAAAGACGGGCGTGGATTTGGGAACAGCCAATATTGTGATTGCTGTCACAGACGAAGATAACCATCCCGTTGCAGGTGCGACTGCGGTTTCAAAGTGGTAAAGGACGGCATTGTGGTGGATTTCGTCGGCGCGATGCAGACGGTCCGCAGACTGAAAGCTCAGCTGGAAGAACTGCTTGGAGTAACATTGGAGACAGCGGCCACCGCGGTTCCTCCGGGTATTATGGATGGGAATGTGAAATGCATTTCCAATGTGGTGGAAGGCGCAGGATTTGAAGTGATCAATGTGATCGATGAACCGACTGCGGCAGCTTCCGTTTTGGAGATCACAGACGGCGCGGTTGTGGATGTGGGCGGCGGAACCACCGGAATCAGTATACTGAAAGATGGAAAGGTAATTTTTACCGCTGATGAGCCAACCGGAGGAACCCATATGACTCTGGTCCTGGCCGGATATTATGGAATCCCGATCGAAGAAGCAGAAAAGCTGAAAAAGGATAAGGACAAGGAAAATGATGTGTTTCCTATTATAAAACCGGTGGTAGAGAAAATGGCTTCGATTGTAAAGCGATTCCTTTCCGGTTATGATGTGGACTGCGTCTATGTAGTAGGCGGAGCCAGTTGTTTTGACGAGTTTGAACAGACATTTGAGAAGGCATTAGGGATAACAACTGTTAAGACAAATGATGCGCTCCTTGTTACCCCTCTTGGCATTGCATGGAATGCCGCTGCCGACTGCGCATAAATGAAAGAAGGTGTGATACGCTTGGATATGGATATAAAAGTAATTGAACAGCTGGTAGAACAGGCTTTAAAAGAGATTAAGGCAGAGCAGCCTCTGAAGTTTACAGCACCCAAATTAGAACGGTACGGTGTGTTTAAGACAATGGATGAGGCCATTGCCGCTTCTGAAGAGGCCAAAAAGCTGTTGTTCTCAAAATTTCAGACAGACAAAATATGTGGATGTGATCCGGTCAACCATAATCAAGAGAGAGAATCTTGAGCTGATTTCCAGGCTGTCTGTGGAAGAAACCGAGATTGGTGACTATGAACACAAATTAATCAAAAACCGCCTGGCTGCCGAGAAAACACCCGGTACAGAGGATTTGCTGACCGAGGCCATTACCGGTGACAACGGTCTGACCTTAGTGGAATACTGCCCATTTGGGGTAATCGGTGCTATTACGCCTACCCAATCCCACCGAGACAATCATCAACAATTCCATTTCAATGATTGCCGGCGGCAATACGGTTGTTTTCAGCCCTCATCCCAGAGCCAAAAAGTTTCACAGATGACGGTGAAAATGTTGAACAAGGCGCTGATTGACAACGGCGCACCGCCAAACCTGATTACCATGGTGGAAGAACCGTCCATTGAAAATACCAATAAGATGATCGACAACCCAAGTGTCCGCCTCCTGGTAGCCACAGGAGGACCTTCTATTGTAGAAAGTCCTTTCCTCCGGCAAAGGCGATTGGCGCAGGGCAGGCAATCCTCCGGTAGTGGTCGATGAGACGGCTGACATTGACAAAGCGGCAAAGGATATTGTGGATGGATGCAGCTTTGACAATAACGTTCCATGTATCGCGGAGAAGGAAGTGTTTGCAGTAGACTCGATCTGCGATTATCTGATCCACCACATGAAAGAAAACGGCGCGTACCAGATCACGGATCAATGCTGTTAAGAGCAGCTGGTAGCGCTTGTTACTACGGAAAAAAGGCGGTCCCAAGACATCCTTTGTAGGAAAGAGTGCCCGCTATATCCTGGATAAGCTGGGTATTACAGTGGATGCCAGCGTGAGGGTGATCATCATGGAAGTCCCCAAGGATCATTTGCTTGTTCAGGAGGAAATGATGATGCCGATTCTCCTGTTGTACGTGTATCCGATGTGGAGACAGCCATTGAATATGCCCATCAGGCGGAGCATGGAAACCGCCATACGGCTATGATGCACCTAAAATGTAGAAAAGCTCAGTAAGATGGCAAGATCATGGAGACTACCATCTTTGTAAAAACGCTCCATCCTATGCAGGTATCGGCGTGGGAGGCGAGGGCTATACCACATTTACAATTGCCGGTCCCACAGGAGAAGGTCTGACATCGCCGAGAACCTTCTGCAGAAAGCGCAAAATGCGTCATGACGGATGCCTTCAGTATCCGTTAATGTAAAGGAGAAGCGCACATGTCAAATGTATATATAAAACAAAGATACGAAGCGGAAATTATGCAATGGAATACCTGCGTAAGATCCGTAAAACGGATTCTGGTTGTATGCGACAAATTTCTTGCGGAGAGTGGGGCAATCAATTATATACTGGATTCTCTGGACTCAAGCAACTCTGTGGAGCTGTTCGACCAGGCTATACCGGATCCCACCATTGAGATCGTGGGCAAGGCTTGGGTGCTCTGCAGGGTACGCCCTGATATTGTTATCGGTTTTGGAGGAGGCTCTGCCATTGATACGGCAAAGGCAATGATTTACTTTGCCGGTGTGCGTGAGCTGGTTCCCAAACCCAGGTTTGTCACCATCCCCACAACCAGCGGAACGGGTTACCTGCTGCCGTGATAACTGATTCGGAAACAAAGAGCAAGCATCTGATCTCATCCGAAGATATCCTGGCCGATGTGGCGATCCTTGATCCAAGGCTGACCCTGTCTGTGCCTCCGGCTATCACCGCGAATACGGGTATGGATGTGCTGACACATGCTTTGGAAGCCTATGTTGCGAACGGCTGCAATGTGTTCTCCGACGCATTGTCGGAAAAGGCAACGGAACTGCTGATCAAAGCTCTCTTAAAATGCTACCGGGACGGAAAAAACCTGGAAGCGAGAACCCTGATGCATGAGGCGTCCACACTAGCAGGCATGGCTTTCAACACAGCGGGCCTGGGGTTGAATCACAGCATCGCTCATCAGCTTGGGGGAACCTTCCATATTCCTCACGGGTTAGCCAACGCTATGCTGTTAAATAAGGTGATTGAGTATAACAGCGTCAACCATGATATTATGAACAAGTATGCGACTCTTGCATATAAAGTTCAGTTAGTCGGTATGAACGAGGCCCCGGAGATGGCTGTTAAAACCCTTGAGGAGCTGATTCTGGTCTCTGATGTGCTGTATGGATATGCCGGCATCTATCAGAGAGCTGGGAATCAGCAGAGAAGCGTATGAGGGGCAGCTTCAGAATATGACTGACAATGCTCTTATGGATAATTGTCTTATAAAATCCGAGAGAAGCTGGAACAGAGGCTATTAAGGATTTTATTAAGCATCTATTAATATACAGATGAAATACAGAACAGATGCCTTATGACAAGATAGACATAAGACCGTGCCGCCCAAAGGGATACAGCACGGCCTTTTGCCGTTCAATCCAACCCTCTGCATTGAAAGATGATTGTTATAAAGAAATAAAAGTGATAAAATAGCAGTGACAGGCAGTAAAGAGAGGGATAATCAGATGGCGGAATATCACAAGATGATGCACATGGATGAAGTGGAACCAGATGCATTGGATGAATATCTAGCATAAATGAAGAGGACCGTATCAACGAACTGGATATCATTCATCTGTTCGGAAAAGAGAAACTGGAGACCATTCAGGAGAGCCTTTCCAAAGCAACCGGGCTGGCTTTTATAACCGTGGATTTTAAGGGGATCCCATTACATCCTGCTACATCCTTTTCACGATACTGTGAAAGGTCCGGAACAATCCGGTGGCAATGGAACGGTTGCAAATCATCCGATGCGTTCGGATCCATCCAGGCAGCGGTTACACAGAAAACAAACGTATACTTCTGCCCATGCGGACTTTTGGAGGTTGCGATACCAATTATCGTGCGCGGTCATTATCTGGGCGGGTTTATCGGCGGTCAGATCCAATGTAATGACGCACCCGATTCGGTGAGCCGGTTATCGTCCGTGATGCACGCGGCAAAAGCGGATGAAGCGGTGGTCAATACAAATCGTTGCTCGATGAAATTCCTGTTTATTCATATGAAAATTTCTGGACATAGCCAATCTTGTTTTTCTGGTTATCAATCAGTTAAGTGAGAACGAGATCAGCCAGCATCTCCAGGAAGATATTTTAAAAAGCGTATTAAAAGATACAGACGGTAAACCATGGTTACGCCAAGGAGATTGTACAGAAGAACAAGAGAGTACAGGAGCTGGAAATGCGCGGCAACCAGTATGAACTTCTGGACATGCTGACATCGCTGCTTAATTTGACAATTATAGAGGACGCGCCCAGAACAAACGAACTGCTGAGCTCTTTCATTGATTATATAAAGTATAAAATACATGGAAAGAGTACCTTCGTGCACATCTCCGGAGAGCTTGAACATGCGGAACAGTATCTGCTGTTTCAGAAAAAGACGGGAGACCGGCTGGAATATTCGATTCAGGTACCGAAAAACCTGCATATGCAGAAGATGCCCTCCGACGTATTGATGCCCTTTATCCAAAATGCTTTTTATAATGGCGTGATGCTGAAAAAGAAGGCGGACGAGATCACTGTAACGGGTTACGTGCGCAACGGTAATGTAGTGCTGGAAATTAATGATACCGGTCCGGGGTTGACGGAAGCTGAGCTGGATATCAAGTATGAAAAATACAAAGACAAACACGAAGGATATTACATCAAAATGGGCATGGAATACGCCAGGGAAAAAATGAAGCGCCTGTTTGGAGAGGAGTACAGCATAATCTCAGAAAGCTACAGAAACAAGGGATCAAAACTATTTTACTATGGCTGAACATTATGAAGAAAGGACTGAGTAATCATGTACAGGGTTTTGATAGCTGATGATGATATACTTATGCGCGAAGCGCTGAATATAATGATTGCGAAGGACAGTGCGTTCAAGGTGGTTCATATGACGGGAACCGGCGAGGGGGCGGTGCGGGCTTGTAAAGAGGACGTGATCGATATTGTATTCATGCATATGCTGATGCCGGGAATGACCGGCCTGGAACCAGCAGGATTATTCACCAGTCAAATCCGGAGATTAATATATATATCCTTTCTGCCCATGCTGCCAATATTCTGATCCGCAGCGCAGCTCACAGCCAGGTAAAGGATTTTCTGGAAAAACCGATTACATACAACTTTCTGAAAAGATCCTGGAGAACTATAAGACAGAGCACGAAGATTCTGTGCAGAACCAGCTTGAGACGCTTGCTTCATATCTCAGAAACAAAAATTTCGGAGATTTTACGGCGGGATTGCCGGGTCATCGATGAGATCTATGGGATTGCCGGGGAGGATTCAGTCCGGCTTATTAAGCTATTCACTTATCTGGGACAAAACCTTTTGGATACCAGAAGCATGTATGGCGACAGCGGGAATATATGAGCTGTTTCCTATTAACGAGGTGTTGATTCTGGACCGGAAAACATCCGAGCTTTGGCTTTTCAGGGTGATGGATTTTCTGTTCCAGCAAAACAGTATCGGCCGTTATCCGCTGTTGGAGAATATTTTTATTTATATAGAGAAACATATAAAAGAAGATATCACGCTTAACAGTATTATTGAGAACTGCGCCATCAGCCAGGGATATCTGAGCCGGATTTTCAGGGAGCAGTTTCAGGTCAGTGTTACAGAGTATCTTCATATGAAAAAACTGCATCTGGCCAAGGGATATTTTTACTTTACCGAGGACAGTATTGCGGAAGTTGCGTTCCGTCTCGGATACAATGAAAGCAGCTATTTCAGTAAAGTGTTTAAAAAGTTTGAAAATATGACGGTTAAGCAATACAAGAACAAAATTCGTCAAAGTTCTCTGAAAAAACTGACTGGCGTTGGGAATCGCTAATCGGGTTCTGATTATGACATGCGCCAGATATCCGGATTCTGTGAGAGTTTCTTTTCATCTGGAGCTCGACCAGTTGGTTGGTAATGAGGTTAACCTTAGAACATGCCCTGGGTATCTCCAGGGCATGTTCTGTTGAATCTGGTTTGGATTGTCTTGTTTATCTAAAAAATGTCCCGGCTTATACATGTGGTGTCTAAAATGACATGTATAAGCCGGGGAATTAATTTTTTTTATTTGAAAGAAGTCTGTATTGTGAGATTTTTTAGCTTATATATTGAATCGGTTTTATAGAAATTAGGGTATGATGGTGGTAGAAAAATAATATATAAGGAGGATGTTAAATGATAGCAAAAGGCTTTACAGAACCAACTGAACGAATAAAGCGCTTAAAGAAAGCGTTTGTGGCTGCTGTACCGGAAGTTGAGTCAGGAGCGTGAACTGTCCATGAATCGTACCGCGAAACGGAAGGGATGCCTATCCTTATAAGGCACTTTTAAGCGGCGAGGAGGCATCTTAAACCATCTTCCCATCGTAATTAGAGATGACGAGCTGGTTGTGGGTGTAATTACTAAAAATCTCCGCTCCGCCCAGATCTATCCGGAGTTTTCGTTCAGATATGGGTGGAAAAGAGTTCGATACCATGGATAAGAGAAGCGCCGATCCTTTTAAGATCAGCGAAGCTGCAAAAGTGAGTTAAAGGCTTTCAAATACTGGAAGAGGTAAGACAACCAGTGGTATTTGGCATCCGCGTATATGTCGGAGGCTACAAAGAAGCTATTTCCATGCTGTGTTGTTTTACGGTGGGCAACTATTTTACGGCGGAATAGGACATGTGTCCGCGGATTATGGGAAAGTTCTGGAGCTTGGATTTTCCGGTCTGATTAAACTGATTGTGGAGACAATGGAGAAACTGGATCAGAATGATCTGATTATGTAAAAAGAGAACCTTTTATGAATCGATGATTATTTGCTACAACGCATCCATTCAGTTTGCCCGCAGATATGCGGCTAAAGCCAGGGAGATGGCGGCTTCATGCAGTTGCGCGGTCAGGAAGGCAGAATTACTTCGTATTGCTCAGGTATGTGACAGGGTTCCAGAGCATGGGGCGACTAATTTTTATGAAGCATGTCATGCATTCTGGTTTACACAGATTCTGATCCAGATAGAATCAGTGGACATTCGATCTCCCCGGGAAGATTTGACCAGTATATGTATCCATATCTGAAAATGGATCATAATATTTCAGAGGAATTTGCACAGGAGCTTCTGGACTGTTTATGGGTAAAATTCAACGGACTCAGCAAAATCAGAGATGAAGTATCCGCACAGGCATTTGCCGGTTACGGCGGATTCCAGAACCTGATTGTCGGCGAGTCAGACCGGCGATGGACTGGACGCAATAACGATGTCTCCTACATGTGTATGGTGGCGGCAGCTATTATGCAGCTTCCGCAGCCCTCCTTCTCGATCCGTGTTCACCGAATACTCCGGAGGAGTTTCTACAGAGCATGTGAGGTGGTACGCCTGGGAACCGCGTGCCGGCCTGTATAATGATGAGACAATTATACCCGCCCTCTGCAACCGCGGTGTATCCCTGGCGGATGCGAGAAATTACGGCATGATCGGCTGTGTGGTAGCCGCGAGCCCGCAGACGGACGGCTGGCATGATTCGGCCTTTGTAAATGTGGCGAAAATACTGGAGCTTACATTAAATGGCGGAAAGAACAACGGACACCAGGTGGGGCCGGATACGGGAGATGTTACGTCGTTCAAGAGTATTGAGGATGTGTGGCGCGCATTTGAGAAACAGATCCAGTACTTTGTACATCACGTAGTAGAAAGCCTGTAACAGCGTGGATTATGCGCATACAGAGAACTCCGCTTCCATTCCTTTCCGGTCTGGTCGATGACTTCTGTATTGGCAAGGGACTCAGCCTGCAGCATGGTGGGGCTGTCTATAATTTTACAGGACCTCAGGCGTTCGAGTGTTGCTGACTGCGGTGACTCCATTTATGCGATGCAGACGCATGTCTTTGAGAATAAAGAACTTACCATGGCTCAATTAAAGGATGCGCTGGATCACAATTTCGGCTGCGGCTGCTGTGAGACCGCTTCCGACGATGAGGCCAGGATTTACGAGGCTGTAAAACGGATTCTCAGCAGTAACGGTTCCATTGACATATCAGCCCTTCAGTCACAGCTTTCTGCATCGCAGACCGCGAATGCAGGGGACGGGGAATACGCGAGGATCAAACGCATTATGGAGAACACCACATGGTACGGAAATGATGTGGATGATGTGGATCTGCTTGCCAGACGATGTGGCCAGATCTACTCACGTGAAGTGGAAAAATATAAAACCCAAGAGGCGGAGTATACCAGGCAGGATGCTATCCTGTATCGGCTAATGTATTGTTTGGAAAGGATGTTGGAGCTCTGCCTGACGGACGTCTTGCAAAAGCAGCCGTTGGCGGACGGTGTATCGCCAAGACAGGGCAAGGACACAAACGGTCCGACTGCGGCAGCTATGTCGGTTGCAAAGCTGGATCATGAGAACTACTCAATGGTACATTGTATAACCAGAAGTTCCTTCCATCTGCCCTGCAACGGCGATGAAGGTCTCAAGCGTTTTCAGCAGTGGTGCGTTCCTCTTTGACCATAAAGGTATGCATATTCAGTTCAATGTAATTGACAAGAATATTCTGTTGGATGCACAGGCGCATCCAGAACTGTATAAAGACCTTGTGGTGCGTGTGGCTGGATACAGTGCGCAGTTTACGGTTCTTGCTAAAGAAGTATAGGATGATATCATCAGCCGTACAGAACAGGCCCTAAACCGTTAACCCTAAAAGCTATCGCTACCGGACTGTAATCAGACCGGTCTTTTGAACAAAATAGATTGTATTTCATGGAAAACAAGAGTAAAATAATTTATATAATCATTGAAGAGGAAAAATGATGGAAGAACTCGACAGGATATTCGAAGATACAGGCCCGCTTGCATCCACTGACCAGGAAGAAAGGGACACAGGGGAGACCAAGCCGGAATTGGTTCCATAGATATAATCCGTCTCTTTGGAAGAGACAAGCTGGAACATATACAGGAGAGTCTGTCGAAGGCGACCGGACTTGCGTTTGTTACAGTTGATTATAAAGGAACCGGTCACAGACATGACTTTTTCTCTGATTTTTGCAGAAAATTCAGGGAGGATAAGGAACTGCGCCAGAATTGCCGGACTTCGGATGCCATGGGGTCCATTCAGGCCGCAGTCACAAAGAAAACCCATATTTATTTCTGCCCATGCGGTTTGATTGAGATGGCGATTCCGATTGTGGTGGAGGGCAATTACCTGGGCGGTTTTTTGGGCGGCCAGTTCCGCTGCGAGGACGCCCGGAGACAGTTAGGCAAATAGAACCGACTGTTGAGACAGAACGTTTCAGACGGCTGCGGGAGGAATCAAGGCAGAGATTTGAAGAACTACCGGTATATTCATATGAAAGATACTGGATATGGCAAATCTGGTAAGTCTGGTGATCACACAGCTCAGTGAAAACAGGGCCAACCAGTATTATCAGGAGGATATGCTGAAAAAGCGCATTAAGAAAATCCAGGAGACAAACCAGAAGCATTTAAAAGAAAAAGCTGAGCTGGAGGTGCGTTTCCATGAGCTGGAAGCACAGTCAATCCATACAGCTACCTGAATATGCTGATTGCCCTGCAGAACCTGGGAACCGTGGAACAGGCGGAGAGAACCACTGAGCTGGCGGATCTGTTTATCAGCCATGTCAAATATGGGATTGCGGACAAGGGCACCTTTGTTCATTTTGCAGGCGAACTGGAATATGTAGAACAATACCTTAAATTTCAGAAAATACGGTTAGGTTCTCAGTTTAACTTATACCCTTCATTTTCCGCGGGAAATGCAGATGATAAGAAGCTGCCGGCAGGCGATGCTGTTTCCTTTTGTCCAAAATGCCTTCTATCACGGCGTCATGCTGAGCCCGGAGGGCGGATCGATCAGCTTGAACGGTTATCTGAAACAGGGTAACTTTGTTTTGGAGATCATCAATACAGGCAGCGGTTTCAGTAATGAGGAGCTTAAAATCAGATTTGAACCATACAAAATAATCATGAGGGATATTATATTCAGCTGGGAATGGGTGCGCAAAGCTGGCTCAGTTGTTTGGAGATGAGTATACTATTACAGTTGAGATTAACAAAACAAAGGCTGTAGATGCGAAATTATCTTTCCGGGAGTATAAGTAAGAGGATTTCAAAATTATGTACGAATTTGATTGTTGACAACGATATGCTTTCTAGGAAGCGCTTGGCAATGATTGCCGGATATGAACAGTTTGAGATTGTTGATAAGGTGACAACCGGAGAGAAGGCTGTCAAGGTATGCAGGTCATGCGCAGTTGATCTTGTATTTGTGGAAATGCAGCTGCCGGGAATATCAGGCGCGAAACAGGTCGGCTCATCCGCCAGTTTGCCCTGATACGGTGATCTATGGAATGACAGTCTGCTTCGGCCGGCCTGATTGAGAGCATTGTTCGGGGACGGTAAAGGCAATGATTGAAAAACCGGTTATGGCCAAAAATCTGAATACAATCTTTAGAAACTATAAAACAGAGAAGGAAGATACCTCAAATAAACAGGTGGAGGAGTTGGTGGAGATACTGAAAGAAAGGACTTCAGATGTTCTACCAAAGACTTCCGGGGATTATAGACTGTATTTATGAAAATGCCGGCCCTGGAGCCGGACCGGCTGGTGAAAGCATTTTCTTACATAGGGCAGCAGCTGACGGACACGCAGAATTTATATGATGAAAAGAATACCATAATTGAACTGTTTCCCATCAATAAGAGTTTGATTTTAGAGAAGAAAACATCTGAGTTGTGGCTGTTCCGCGTGGTCGATTATTTGTTCCAGCAGAGCAGGTATGAAACGGTATCCTCTTCTTGACAATATTTTTCTGTATATTGATCAGCATATTAAAGAAGAGATTACGCTCAATAAGATTATTGAGAACTGTGCAGTCAGCCAGGATATTTAAGCAGGATATTCCGGTCAACAGTTCCATGTGAGCGTTACAGATATCTTCATATGAAAAGATGCATCTTGCGAAGGGATATTTTATTTCACAGAGGACAGTATCGGGAGGTTGCCTTCCGTCTTGGATACAGCAAGAAAGCAGCTATTTCAGCAGAATATTTAAAAATATGAGAATATGACTGTGAAGGAATATAAGAATAAAATAAAAAAATGAAATCTGTTTGATGTAAATGCGGTCTGCTCTGTGTAATGCATAGAAGGCCGCTTTTCTCTTTATGGGAAAGTATTTATTTTTGATTAAAAATATGAAAATAGCCCGTTAAAAAAGCTGGTATAGAAAGTAAATAATTTGGATTTAGAAGATATAGAGTCCTTCTTCACCGAAATTGTCATTTTCAATATCATCAAATTCATTTAAAAGTAATCTACATCTCAAAAGTCCTCCTCATCTCTTCTGTAATACATTAGCTCGAACTGGCTCCATATCATATCAGATACATTGATTGTATCATGAGAACGAAGGATGCGGAAGTACAGAAGCGGGAGAACGACAGCGGTAGTTACGCATGGCTATTTCGTATAATTCATGCAAAGGAATCGGTTTATGGCAAAAGTATAGTTCTAAAAAGAGAATATTAGTGCCACAGTTGTAGGATAAAGATATTATCACCAAACATGTCCAACACAGACTCGAATGGATTTTACAGGTTTATGGTTTTGATTTTGCATATAGAAGAAGAAATAGCTATGGTATAATAAGGATATGTTAAATGAAAGAACAGGAGAAACCATATGACAGACCATAGCCAGATAACAGAATTTGTAGGTACTGCAATAGGAGATACGATCGGTCTGGTGATTCCCGGAATCGATCCTTCCCTTGCACCATTTATGAAGCTGGGAGAATACCGTTCTATTGGCAGCTTTGGAGGCCGCGTGGCGGTAGGGCCGCAGGTGATTGCTGTGGATGAGGCTGTAAAGGCGGCTGATGTGGAGCTGATCTCCATGGAGGCATCCAGGGACAGCAAGGGCGGAGCTGGATGCGGTACCCTGTTCTATATTGGAGCCAACGATGTATCGGATGCAAGGCATGCGGTAGAGATCGCTCTGGAACAGCTGCCGAAACAGTTCGGCGAAGTTTATGTAAATGACGCAGGTCATCTTTCCTTTAGCTATACTGCGAGGGCGGGGCAGTGCTGTGTCAAGACGCTGGGAGCGGTGGAAGGCAAGGCGTTTGGAATCATATGCTGCGGGCCGGCCGCCATAGGATGCCTCGTATCGGATCTGGCGGTGAAGTCTGCCCCGGTGACTGTGATCGGTTATCATCACCCTCTTGACAATTGCTTTGCTAATGAGGTGGTGCTGTGTTTCACAGGGGAATCTGCAGCGGTGCGACAGGCGCTGCGGACAGCGATTCATGCGGGTAAACAACTTCTTTGGTTCTTTGGGCGAAGAACCTCATTCTCTGGGAAATCCGTGGATTTAGAAGTTTTGCAAGAAAATAAAAGATTACCATGGTTAATTATGTGGCCATGCCTATAATGGTTGATGTGGGAGATTCACCTGTTATTGTCATTGATGTGGACCATTATGAGAAAATTTGATTATTAGCGATACTTAGATCTGCGGAGCGGAAGAACGCTCCCTAGATTTTTGCGTTAATGGATCCCCACAGCCGATAATCCATGGGCTGTGGGGATGAGGTATATTTTTATGTCTGGATTTTTCCAGATCCTAAGAGGGACCAAAGGGAAGCGGTACCATGAAGCCCGCGCTTGCCCAGAAAGCTGGCAGGAAGCAGAGGATGATTCTTGTAAATAAAACTGATTACGAAGAATACAGCGGGAAGATGGTACTCAGTATAAAATTCAGTAGTGAAGACCAGACTGCATTGGATTATCGTGGGAGCCAGAAATCATTTGGAACAGTCTTTATTACGCTTATACAAAACTGGAAGATTTTAAGAGATTTTTTCAGGAAATGGAATTAGGCAAAAAAGCATGACATGACAAAATTTCCTGTAAAGGCACATTTCAGGCTGACTGCTATCCCGTTATTATAAAAAGATTGTTTATCCCGGTAAAATGGTTTATAATATGATTAGCAGAAAGGTATGATGTATGAGAATATATTTGGATAATTGTTGTTACAATCGGCCGTTTGATGATCAGACGCAGGAACGTATTCATCTGGAAAGTGAAGCAATCCTTACTATATTGAAACGAGGGCAATTGAACGTGTATATGAAATTGTCGGAAGCGAAATGCTGGAATTAGAGATGGAACGTATGGGCGATGAGACAAAAAAGCGGAAAGTTAAAGAGCTATATCAGGTTACACATATGCACGTAGCCTATACAGATGAGATAAAAAAACGATCAGAGGATATAATGAAGATATCAAAGATCCGCACATTTGACAGTTTGCATATAGCTGCAGCGGAGAGTGCGAATGCAGATGTTGCTTACAACAGATGACAAAATGAGCAACATGGCCTCAAAATTGAGTTAAAAGTTAAAGTGCAGAATCCACTACAGTTTGCCTGGGAGGTGTTCTAAATGTTAAATGTTGATTTGAATAATCCAGTCGATGTAAGAAATGCCGGGATGAAGGTCCTAAGAGAAGCACTGGCCAGTAGGAATGGTCAAATTTATCCAGCAATTTGATCTTGGTTACGGAGACTATACAGAAGAAAAATATGAGAGACCAGATATTAGTCTGGACGAGATTGATGCAATATTAAAAAGATAATATATTTATGGATATACATTTGCAAAGAGAGTATAGACGACATATAATAAGTGGCATCTATTCCACCGCAGCAACACATTAAGCTACGGTAGTTTAGATGCCAAATTGTGGTTTTGGAGAGAAGTGACGGATAAAACCACAAGATGTAGTGGTTTTGGAAAAATTGAGTGGATTTGCGGCCTGGAAATGGGTGTTTTCAGGGCGTGTGAAATAGATGCCTGCCCTGGGAGATGGATTTTCCAGGGTTTTGGCTTAGTAAAGGAAATTAGAGTCTGCTTAAACGTGTAAAAGACATTTGAGGTTCGAATATGGATGAATCAGAGTGAAAGTGGGAGAGTGCATGCGCCTGTAATATCCTCCTAAACTGATGTAAGATAAAAGTACTCAGTATGGAGGTTTATTTATCTTTAAAAGAGCTATACGGTTCCTTTATTGGGATTTTATGGCTCTTTCTCATGGGAAGTAATAAAGGAAGGCGGAATATTTCTATGATGACTCAGAATACGAAGATAAGAAAAGAGAGCAGATTTAAATGTTCTGTATGGATGACATGGTCCCCAAGACCATCTTCTGAGGAGCATTGATAAAGCGATTGACTGGAACTTCATCTTTGGTCTTGTAGTGGACAAGTACAGCCCTGAAAAATGGGGCTGTCGCTTTATCAATGCCTACGTAAATCATGAGGTTGTACCTCCCTTTCATAAAATAGTCTCTCGGAATCTCTAAGCCAGTAAAATTAAGGCTTTCAGACTCCCTTTTTATTAAAATCCCCCACTTTTTTTGCCAAAACACTTGACAATTCCATCGAAAAATGCGGTGCTTCGCACCCTTGATCAAACGTATATTTTTCGATTGGAGGCGATTTTCTTTGTTACCTGTTAACGCTGGCGGCCATACCGCCTATCAAGACTTTCTTCTTGTTAATCTTCGTAAATATTATCCTGTACCTGATTCTTTATTTCTCCTTCTACCTGGGATATCATTGATCGTTTTTGGAATCTTGACCTTTCCTTTACGGATGAATTCATGCACGACAAATACTCTGTCTTCGGCCCTAAACCAAGAAATCCTTCCTGTATGCAACGTTCCTTCCTGCTGTCTATTGATTTCAAGGTTTCCTCCCTCACAGATTGGGCTGCACAGCTCAAAATCAATCCACTTTATGCCATACTCAGTGGCTTTGAGTTTGGGGATACCCCTGGCGTCGGTACTTTTTATGACTTCCTTAACCGCTTATGGGATTCTGATTCCGACAATCTCTACCCGCATATCCATCCGTTAAAAGCCAAGGCCAAAAAACCAAAAATTAAGGGCTCCAAGGCGGCTCCTGTGGAGAAAGTCTCTGTCGAACAGCTTTTGCCGGAACTTGAAAACACCGTTTTTCGCATTGAGAATCAGCCCTATGGCTCCCTCTTTCAGTTATATAAGAGCGAGTTCCTCGAACAGTCCGTCTCCAAAGGGCTCATTACCCCTGAGAACCTTGCCCTGGCCGGGACTCTTCCAGAGACTGCTGGTATCACGGCTATGACCTATATATGCTCGTCGCTTCCGATTCTGAGAGCGACCTGCCTGTTTTTCCGCTGCTCTCACCGGCTTCCACTCATGACTCCCACGGATTCCTGCATTGCTTTTTCGGATGAAATGCTTTCTCTCTGGCTATCACGTCACAAAGCTGCTCCTTGATTCTGCCCATGACGCAATGCTATTATGAATACTGCAGGCGGTGTGCATATCACTCCTTTTATTGACTTGAATGAAAAACGCGGAATCAAGCTGGCTTACAAGAACGACTTTACTATTGGCAAAGATGGGGTACCTGTGTGCAGGGAAGGCAGACGCATGAACCATGACGGCTCGGGGCCGTCGAAAGCAGCAGGTGGATCTGCTGCCTGTCAGTGGAATGGAAGAGTTCTTTACTATGAAACTGTGAGGAATATGCATAGGAAAAACACTGGTGGATGCACAGAAATCTCTCTTGGTGATTTTGAATTATGTGATTATGACCGCAGTGTGATGTATATGGTGCAGCGAATCATACCGGGCAAGTTTTGGCATAAAGGAGCAGAGCTCAAGCGGGAGGAGGAAATCCTGGCGACCTACCAATATGATGAACGGCTGGGATGGCTGCTGTCAGGTGTTCAGCCATATTTGAATGAATAGGATACCCCTGTATCTGATAAGTAAAAAGCACATTGTAGTAACTTCGGTTTGTAATGTTACTACAATGTGCCTTTTCTTTTTATGGAATTTTTCAACCGGTTTATTCGACATAGGCCGCATGGCCAATCGTACAGCCGGCATATGAAAATCAAATCATTCACATCTGTTACATGGATTGCCATAGGCAGTTGTACAATTCCACGGTATTATTTGTTTTAAAAATCAGTGTGAAACTATCGGGGAGGAGGTCGGGCAGTGAAGGGAAAAAGGCCCCTTTTTACATGGTGCAGATAGGCAGATAGCAGGTGGATCAGCTTTGCAGCCCCCTTGAACTACTCAGTGTAACGGATTAGAAAAGCGTAAATGAATATAGGGTTCAGACTGCTGAAACAGATACGTCAGTCAGCTCCTTATAACGCCAATTATCCGTCATATATTCCACCAAATGAGTTATCCGTCCAAATATATTGAATCAAAGAATGGGGGATGGTAAATTAAAATGCAAAGTGAGCCGCTCCAACTTTTATCGAACGATGTTTTCCAGTCTAACTCGGGGATTAAGTGGATGCATGGCTTAACCAGAAGGGAGTGTGCGAGTATGCCGTCAAGCGACATTGATCTGGAGAAGCTCTATCAAGAACATTTTTCCAAGATATATAACTATTTCTTTTATCAGCTTTTACACAGAGAAAATGCTGAGGATTTGACCAGTTGCACCTTTCTGAAAGCTGCTGAACATATATCCGATTATAACCCGGATAAAGCACAAATCAGCACTTGGTTATGGACGATTGCTCAAAATACACTGATTGATTTTTATCGTACACAGAAACCAGAGTTGTCCATAGACCACGAGACAATAAGACTGACACTGCTCTTTCTGTTTCGTTCGAAGAACAATATGATAAAATTTCAAATCCGGCGCGAAAAGCACTCTATATGGCTCTTACGCAGCTTTCAGAACGGGACAGGCTGTTCGTTTTACCACAAATATTTTTGGGGAAAACTATCACGACATATCAATGCAGTCTGGCATCAATGAAAGTACACTGGCAACCATTTTACAGCGTGCCAAGGCGAAGTTACGAAAATATATCGAAGAATAAAATTTGTGTGGAGAATTACGTTTCTTTCGTATAACATAATACACCATCTAAACAGAATAAAACGTGAAAGAAGGAAAATCAATGCGCAATCAAAAAATGATTATGGGCTTACTGATCAGCTCAATATTAGCGGCGATGCTTGCTGGATGCAATGGAAACGCACCGTCTCTGAATAAGGCAGAGACCAAACCGCCAGGTTCAACCGCTTCTCTGGAAACGGAAAGGGCTGCTTTGGATATAAACGAAGCGGCTGTCCTGTACATAGGCGAACCGGATCATTTGCGAGAGGTTTCCGTTCAGGATGCCGCCACAGCGGAAGAACTGATTGCGGCAATTGCGAAAGAAACCGGATGGAACCTTACCCTTGCCCAGACTCCGGCAGCCGGAGAATTACAAGACACGTTAAAATTGCACTTGCTGCGGATAGCGCCATCTACAATGCTCCGCCAGAGCAGCAGAAAGACAGCTACCATGTTTTGACAGCGGTTTGTTCTGACTGTGTTAAACAGCGTGTCGGAAACCTTATGCAGAATTTAGACCTGGACGGCGTGTACTTCACTTCGCCGGACGGCGGTGTCCTGACCTTGACAAACGGCGGCTACAGCTTTGCTATTCCAATATTTATTGCTGGGATTATGCTTTTGCCAGGGACTGCAACGAGCCTTTGCCGCAGGATGAACTGGGACCTGTTTTCTCGGTCCCAACGGTGTTCCGATTGTTGAAGGACCAATACCATGGAGATTGTATTCAAACGGAGCAATGTGCAGCAGATGCCGGGAACCTTGACAATTTATAACGAGGATGGTTCAGTTTATGAGACTATCGCAACGGATGATACCACAAAGATGCGCTCCGAGCCGGTTCCGGACTATCAAAGGAATTATTATAATTTAAAAGCGGAAGAAGGAACGTTCTTTCACATTTTTCCTGCAAAGGATTTTGAAGCGGAAAAAATACAGCGTGGATATCAGTGCAGAGCCTTCGCAGCAGATGGAGGGTTGAAACTCGGAGAAATTACAAAGGAACAATGGACATTCTACTGCATTGATATGAAGCTTACTGTCACCCCCAAATTGGGAAATGAGCCTGTTATTAAGGTTGGAGAGCCTGTTACTTATCATTTTAAGTTCTCCGATGACGTGAAGCGCATATATGTTCAAGAGCCAGAAGGTGACGCAGATTATAGCTGTTCCGCAAAGGAACTGACATCGGATGGAGATATTGTGTTGTTCCAGGGAAAACGGGAAAAACAAACTGGGTAATCAACGTGGAATTAAAAGATGGAAACATAATCGGCTTTCCGAATCTCCTACGGTGATTGAATAAGGCGGCTCTTTATTTTTTAAAATTATTTTAAACGGGAGAAATTCAAGTTTCTTTCGTATAACACAATAGCGTCAAAATTATGATTGTAAAGAGGAGGAAACATTAATGAAAAAACATAAGTAACTTTTGAAAAAAGCCGAAGACGATCCCCAGCTGGCAGCCAGATTAGATATAGCAAGGCAGCATTATATCAGAGAAGTAATGTTGTTAGCCGAGGAGGCGGGAGTTTGCTGACCATGGAAGATTTTTGGACGAAGCAGTATCGCTGAGTGATGATTCTATGGAAAGCGTATCCGGTGGATTTAGCCCCAGTCCATGGGGACATTATTGCACCCTCATGGAGTGTAAGTAACATACATGTTTGCTGGCAAGGAGCGCCAATATGAACGAAAGACAATCGTTCAGGAGTGTTCATCATGATAGATGTGGATGAATTTAAACTCATAAATGAGAAGTATGGGCATCTGGGAGGATCAGACTTTTCAGGCGCTTGGAAAGCTTATGACCGGTATTTTCTTCAAAAAGACATCCTTGGCCGTATGGGCAGAGATGAATTTGTTGTATTTATCACAAATGCCTCTGCAAAGGAATTAATCTCAGACAAAGTGGAATGCCTGAAGCGAAGATTCCAACAGAGCGGAAGAAGAAACCTTGGGGTATGCAGAAACCTAAGCATTGCAGGTGCATTTTGTACAGAGAAAAGACACATTTGAGAGTATTTATTATCGTGCCGACTGTGCTATGCGAAGTGGTAAACGAAACGATAAAGGTACGTTGAGCTTCTATGATGCTTCTATGAAGTTCGATGTTTCAGAGACAGAAACGGAAAAGCGATATCCTTTTTCCAGGTCTGATATGGAGTCGTCCGGCATTTTGGAAGAAACGGGGTACGAAATTTTTTGGGGCCTGGGGCGGGGATTGTTACACATACCTTAACCTACCATTTTTCCAGCAGCAGCCGGTTCCTTCTTATCATGACATTGGGCGCGGGAGAAAGGATATGGACACGATTACAGGGCGGATTGCCCACGTATTTCGTGAAAAGGCAGGGAAGGAGACGAATGCTGTACTTTTCTACGATTTTAACCAGATGAAGAGCAGAAATCATCCAACCAGTCAGCTGTAATGGATCCGGCAGGTAATATCCACAGTATTGCATGAGAAGAAGGTGGATGCAGCGTTATAAAATTAAAACTGGCAGAATGGAGGCTGGAATGAGGAAAAAAAATATTGGCCATTGTAATTGGCAGCGGCTGCATGGAAGGTACGCCAGCCAGCAGTACGCCAAGACCAGGAGACACTTGCAGCGACAGCGGCAGAGAAAACTGCGGCCGTGGCTCAGAAGCCAGAGGAAACCAGGCAGAGGAGGAAAAGGACGCACAGCAGGATACAGGGACGGAAGCCCTGGATTGATTCGGATTTAAAGGCCAATATAACGGAGATGTAAGCTCTCGCTGAAGGAGGACTTCCATCTTTATGTCAACCATGACTGGCTTTCACGTACAGATATACCGGAGGATATTCCACACTGCGCCATTTCTTGATGTAGCGCTGGATATCAAGGATAAGGCCCGTGCAGCGTTGGAGGATAAGAGCATAGGCGGACATGAGGCA
>SCPN01001448.1_pt1 | contig 20269 bp, 30 predicted proteins | sample 6106831 | NCBI WGS metagenome assembly SCPN01 (sample SAMN10720447, study PRJNA508395) | human gut metagenome | isolation source: Participant 1, 0 month
CAGAGTGAAAGTAGCGGAAGGCGTCACTATCAGGTCGTTGTTGTTGACAGTATTGACACTTTGACTTGTGCGTCATACTATTCAAATCCTCTGCAGAAATGAAACGATTGTCTCCTACAAAAGTGTGAGGGGTTCAAACTCAAACTCCACTGCCGCCCATAGGATATGTGATTTTCTTCCATATTATGCCGTAATATACCCGGCTACAATTTCTGACAGCGGTAGAACCGGATAAAGGAACATTCGTCAAACCTTCCAGGAGGGAATCAATGTATGAACACGGTTTGTAAGCGTGGAAGTATTCTGCTGTCCATTGTAATATCCCCAATAGTCTATGGCAAAAGAAGTCTTATAAGGCAAGTTCACAGCTTCATTATAAGTGAATGTATGCTTTTCACCTGCGAAGTGCCATTTTTCGAAGTACAGAAAGCAGTTTCAGACGTTTACGAAGTACGCTGGTGGGTATGGTAGACGACGACCATAATCGTCCGATGACAAGTAATTACCGCCGACTGATTGTTGGGACAAATGAAGTAATCATAATTGAACTGGTAAGAATACACATCCTTCCCGTCCAACTTACTCTTTATTTTCATGTTTGTCAGTTTTCCGGTAGTTCCGGATAGCGGTCTTCACGACTTCCATCTCGAAAATCACTTCTTCCGTATCGGTTTCTATCTTGCTTAAATAGCAAGTCTGTGAAATGCCGGCAGTAAAGTTCCGTTTTATATAGTCATTGTCCGGAGGAGTACCTACGGTATAATACTCCGACATAACAGGCACCGAATAGCAACTGGCGGTAACATAGGTTAGAGTGATAGTATGTCCCGTCACATCCGTCATACTTGTCAGCATATAAGTCAAGGGCATTGGAAGTTACAAATGCATAAGGCCTGAAGGCATAAGATGTGCCTGCTTCATCTGTAATGATCACTTTTTCAGCACTATGCCACACTTTGCAATTCATCCTGGAACCGATAATGACAGGAGTCTGATTTTTGGGGTGCAAGAAGTATTTGAATGATCTTCCTCCGGGCAATGCAACTTCAAATATATCTCTTTCTTGCCCTATAAGGCCTTCATTAATAATTCCATTGGTCTATTACTCGTATTGGGGTCGAACATTAAATTTCCCACAAATTCATCAGTTCCTCGGTACCCAGACGGTAGTTCAACGTATCAGCACTCTGTACTTTCCAGTGATATTTTATTTTCTCCCATTCAGCCCAAAGTAGCAATGTACCAGAGGTCGCGTCTTGCCCACAGCATTAAGGTTGACGCACCCTCCTGCCAAAAGATTCCAACCAAGACCTACCCCCGTAGCTTCTTGAGCCACCTTGACTCCGCTCGCATGATAAGACAACGTAATGGGTAGTTCTATACGCCCACATTTAAGGTATATAGCGGTATAGAGATATCAGGTGTTCCTGTGTATTCACTTACAGGAATGTTTCCATACAATTGCATACCTGCCGCTTCGGGAATAGCAGGTACATAATCATTTATCCGCAGAAGATGATTATTCATATCTCCACCGTCCTGTGCACGTACCGACTGCGTTGTACCACATAACATAAGAAGAGCTAACGATACTTTTATTCTATTTTCATATTCAATGAAATTTATATATTTCTTAAATAAGTGCGCCTGAAGTAGGTATTTCGGCTTCCGGCACACTTTTTTAGTTTTGTAATACTTGTTTTTACAGTGGCATCGCCTGCACGCCCAGCACACTGGCTATGGTGGCAATGATGGTACCCACAATTTTCAAGATATCTTTCCAGGTTTCTTTGCTTATTTTCATAATTCCATGTTTTAAAGATGATTGTTCTAAAATTCTTTACTTACCTCGAAGCACGGACACTGCTTCACCCACTCCCCGGCTCCACCTTCCCGTCACCGTCCAAATCGGGACTGAGGTCGCGGTGGCCGCATACACGGGCATTCCGGAACTGTTGTAGCAGCTGGTACACCAGCAGGTGCAGGGCCGAACGCTGCTCCGGCGTACGGGTATCCTTCGATTTCCCCGGGCATCCAGCCCGCCTTCGTAGCAGATACCTATCGAATACTTGTTGTGACCGCGGCAATGCGCCGGGCAGTTCAAGGAACGGGTTCCGAGCACAGTACCGTCTCTCCGGATATAGTAGTGATAGCCCGTCGTGCGGAAGCCACGGCGGCGGTGCTCTCCAGAGCCTCGGAAGTAAGCGTACAGCCCTCCCGCGTGGCGCTGCAATGCACCACGATGTAGTTGATTTTTCGCATAAGATTAGTTAGTGATTAATGATTGAAGATTAGTAATTTATGATTTGACGATTTTGATGTACGATTACTTTCGTATCATAAATGCCCATAGGCGCGGTTATTTAGCGGTACAGATTTCAATCGTACATCGTAAAATCGTCAAATCGTATATCCCAACGGATTTTCACCTTGGTCACCGTCGTTGCCACCTGAGCCACCGTCGTTGCCGCCCGAACCTGCCGTGTCCCGCCTGAAGGTCGAAGCGCACTTCACCCCGGTCACCAGCGAACGGGTAGACACCGTATGGTCCAGATTACGCTTGGAGGTGGGCAGAAAACGCACTCGTAGTGTGGACTGGGTAGCCGACACCTTCAGAGGTCTTCCACACCGTTCATGGTGGACTTCATCGTAAGGCGGAAAGTACCCAGACCGTCCAGCGTCACGCTCTCGGAAGACTGCAGGTGGCGAGTCATCACGGTCACCAGGTTGTCGATGACATTCTTCGAGTCACCCGTAGAGAGGGAAGACAACTCCGCAATCTCCTTAGCCACCGCTCGGTGTCCACATTCCCCGTCAGCACCACGCGGGGATAGAAAAGCTTCTTGCCCTCTTTGTTGGCAAGAACCGACTGAAATGATTTGTAAATTACTGGCATAGTAGTTTTGTTTTAAAAATTAATAGTTTGTCTTGAAATTCAAGGATTCGTTTTTTTCAAATGAAACAACATTGTTTTATTTTCGTGTATTAAGCTTAACCACATTGCAAAGATAACGCTATCCGGAAAAGTGTGCAAATTAAAAAAACCGTTTTTCTTCATGAATTTATTCACAAATCGAAAACTTTACTTACAGCACAGGCTCAGCAGGTATCGCCCCGGTTGCCGTATCTTGCCATGACTCGCGCAAGGCATAACCCTTCCACAAAGGGCCGATAGCACCGAAATTACTTTTGAGGGATAATGGCATACTCTTGCGGAGGAATATGGAACTGCTTCAGATTGAAAAACAGCCCGTCCAGGTTGCGGTCCGTGCCATCCTGCGGCGGTTGCAGGTTGCTCTATTTTCCGATATTCCCCTCCGCGGATGGTACATCCGCGCCCTCAGTACCCCGGTTCCGGGGAACTATGGAGGAGGGATTTTCTGCTGTTGTGATGTGCTATGCTCTGCTGTGCTATATGTACCCGATGTCGCATTTTCGGGCTTAAATGCTGCACTTTCGGCAGCGGACGGCACGCTTCCATTGGCAGACGGCACTCTCCCGGCAGTCAGCGCGGCCTCGTCATCGCTCTGAGAATCATCCACCAGACAATAACGTGTGTCTATGGCGGAAGATTTCCGGCGCTTGGTACTGGATACTGCCGCTGTATCTCGGCAGAAGTCAGGATGGCGTATTTGCCGAAAGGGCGGCGAAAATGCCGTACTCCAGCGAATGCGCTTCACGTCAGCCGTCTTTCATAGAGGCAGGCGGAAGGTCTTCGTAGAAAAGCTCGTCGGCACACACGTAATAGCCTTCATCGGCATAAATACAGGAGAGGGCGCCCAGCAGAATGGCAAAGGAGCCGTCACCTCACGTTTCATGATGCGGCGCACCAGACGGTCGCAGAAGTCTGTTCAAGGGGAAATAGTCAAGTCCCCGTTTTTGATTCTGGACATGGTTTGATGATTAGGGTTAGTGATTAGGGGAGAGGCGGCATCACCTATATCACCTGCTTCGCATAGGCGTTTCCGCTTGCGGACACAACTTTCATACTACCTTCAAAGCATTCAGAATAAGATACATACAAGAGTACAGTCCGAAATTTCAGTGATGACCGGATAACGGAGGGATTGCTTGCTGGAAGTGAGCGACGGTAGCGGTTGCTCATCGCCGACATTCCTTGCAATAATTGTCGGGGGCAAGCGTACGCTTGTCTACATAAAAAGAATCAACGGGTAGTTCTCTGTGGCAACATCCACAGAAACGAACATTTTTCAATAATCTGTTTCCATAACCATTTTTGTTAAGAATTAGGTACAATAATATTTTTCGGCACGCCTGCCAAAGATGCTTGTAGGGGCTGTTTGCTGGAAGTATATATCAGCGTATTCTATCTATACATCCAGCGCGTTGCATCTATGCTTCCAACGCACTCATCTATACATCCGGCAAGGCGGATGCCCATTTTTCAAATTCGTAAGTATTTTGCTAAATTCGGATGCTTCCGGATAAAAGACCAGATGTGTATTTTCCATAAATCCTCCCTTTTATTTGCATTTATAAAACATGATATGTATTTTTGTCCCAACAAAGATAATGTTGTTTTCATTTATAAAACAAACAAATCGGGAATTAAATTCTTAAATAAGACGTAAGACAGTATAAATGAGGAGATAATAGTTTCTGGATAATTTACACGTAAAAACTGAAGAATATGGCGAATGACAAAGACCCGGTATTTTGTGCGGCAGACATCATAAAACGTGCCAAACTGGCGAAAGAATTCAAGACAGACAGCGAACTTGCCGCCTTTCTGGGTATATCACGCTCCACACTGAGCAACTGGAACGCCCGCAACAGCATCGACTTCCCCCTGCTGCTGGGCAGCCTGGACGACGTGGACTACAACTGGCTGCTGACGGAAGGGCTCGCGCCTGCACATCATTCAAAATTCTGTGACAATGACTTGGTACAAGGTGAAGTGGAAATACTTCACACCGAAAAAGCCGACCCTATGGACGACCGTAGCGTGACCCTCTATGACATCTCTGCCGCCGCCAACCTGAAGACACTGCTGGCTGACCGCCCGCAGTACGCCTTGGGGCGGATTGTAATTCCCAATATCCCTGTGTGCGACGGTGCCGTCTACGTCTCGGGCGACTCGATGTATCCCATCCTCAAGTCCGGCGACATCGTAGGCTTTAAGTCCATCCGCGACTTCACCGACGTCATCTACGGTGAAATGTATCTCGTCTCCTTCGAGCGGGGCGGCGACGAATACCTGGCAGTGAAATACGTCAACCACTCGGAACGGCCGGACTGCATCCGTCTGGTGAGCTACAACAACCACCACGACCCCATGGACCTGCCGCTGGCGGCAGTCAATGCAATGGCCCATCGTGAAGTTCTCGATGGGAAGAATATGATGATGTTCTAGGGGCGGCATTATCACCGGAAATTTCGTAAGAAAGCTCCTGGCAAGGATCATTCAACAAGTAAACAGAGAAATTATACAAAAAATCTCTGGAATAACCTCGAAAAACGGGAGAAATGACGCTAAATGACTTAATGTCAGAGTCGTTACGGTGTCAAATGATGACAAGCCGAAAAATCGGAAAACGCAAAGAAAAGCGGATTTAAGAAGAAGAATGGTTTGCAAATCATTACCCGTGAAAGAGTAAGATTTAACATATGAGAGATGCTATTGCACCGTTTGTCACCGATTTGCGTATCAAGGTCTAACTCGTTGATATTTAACTTTGCAAACAAAAAACGAGTATGGCAAGAAGTACATTCAAAGTGCTGTTCTACGTGAACGGCAGCAAGGAGAAAGACGGTATTGTCCCCATCATGGGACGAGTGACAATCAACGGTACTGTGGCGCAGTTCAGTTGCAAGCAGACCATCCGAAACCCTTTGGGATGCGAAGGCAACCGAGCCAAAGGCAAGAGTGTGAAGCACGGAACATCAATCTGGCATTGGACATCAAGGCGCAAATCATCAAGCACTATCAGCGCATATCCGACCGAGAGGCATACGTAACGGCTGAAATGGTGCGCAATGCCTACCAGGGGTAGGAAGCGAGTATGAGACACTGATAAAGGCTTTTGACAAGGATTGCGCCAACTTCCTGAAACGTGTCGGTAAAGACCGCAGCATCGGCACGTACAAGGTCATGGTAAGGGCAGGAACTATGTCGCAGCCTTTATCAAGTCATTCTACAGACGGACAGACATGTCCATGCTGGAACTTACACCCGACTTCATCAAGGAGTTTGCGGCTTATCTTACGGCTGAACGGGGACTGAAAAACGCCACCATCTGGCTGAACTGCATGTGGCTGAAAGGCGTGGTCATGCGTGCGCACTATAACGGACTGATACCGAGAAATCCGTTTGCGCAGTTCCATATCAGCCCGAATGTTAAGGAACGGGAGTATCTGACAGAGGACGAAATCAAAGAATCATGGCGCACGAGTTTGACAACCCCACCCTCGCATTGGTGCGGGATCTGTTCACTTTCGCCTGCTTCACCGCCTTGTCTTTCGTGGATATGAAAGAACTCACAACGGACGAAATAGTGGAGGTGAACGGTGAGATATTGTCGAAACGGCATAAGACAAATGTCCCGTTCCAAGTGAAGCTGCTGGATATTCCCTTGCAGATAATCGAACGGTACAAGTATCTGTCGGAAGACAGGCTAGTTTTCGGAAAAATCAACTATTGGACGATGTGCAAACAACTGAAAAAGGTAATGGCGGAATGCGGAATAGAGAAGCAAATCTCCTACCATTGCGCACGTCATACATTTGGAACACTGGCTCTTAGCAAGGGGATGCCCATTGAAAGCGTGAGCCGTGTGTTGGGACACACGAACATTGTCACGACTCAAATCTATGCGAAGATAACCACACAGAAACTTGACAATGACCTGACGATGTTCGGCAACAAGCTGAACGCATCGTTCGGAAGTGTAACCATAATCAAGCATAGCCATGAAACGAAGCATCATCACAACAGATGGTAACGGCAACATCATCATGCCGACCGACATTAGCGCAACCGCCATGAGCGAATGGGAACTTTGCGCCCTGTTTGGAGTAACCGCCCCGACATTCCGTGCAGGGCTGAAGGCTCTTTGCAAGAGCGGAGTTTTAAGGGAATACGAGATAAGGCGAAGCATACGGATATCCGATAATTGCAGTATGGAGGTTTACAACCTTGAAGCGATAGTTGCCCTTGCTTTCCATATCGGCACATTCGGAGCGGAACGGGTACGTAATGCCGTTCTTGAAAGACTGTACCTGCGAAAAGAGAAAACAAGCATATTCTTCTCGCTGAATACCAACGGTATATCCAAATCCGAATACTTCTCGTAGCTGAATGCCTGACATTATTCACTCGGTAAGTCAGTAATTCATTAAGTCAGCACGACAGACACTCCGATTTTTTCTCCCGAAAAGCGTAATCCGACATTCGCTTTTCGGGAGTTTTCCATTGTACAACCCGTTTCCTGTCCCAGACCATTGAAAGTTTTTGTTTCGGGGGCTATTTGTCACCATTCTGCTGTGTTTTGCATAACAACCTATCCGATAATTGATTATATTTTTGCAGCTGGTAATTTTCAAACTTAAAACCATTTGATTATGTCAGCTATCGAACAACAAGACAGCCACAGACCGCCATCGGATGGCGGCATGGCAAAGGAAGAATTTATCCGTGTCGGGACAACGCTCTACAAGATTGTGGAGCAACCGAGACTGAACGGAGGGTACGTGAGGAAACGTATCGCATGGAACAACGAGACCCTGCGACAGGATTACGGCAAGGATTACATCGGCAGCGTTCCCAAGTATGACGGCTTCTGCACCGTACCCGAACACATCGGCTACCGTTCCGTGGTCGGCAAATTCCTTAACCTCTACGAACCGATAGACCATGTACCCCGACAAGGGGATTTCCCCTCTATCCGTTCATTGCTGCATCACATCTTCGGGGAACAATACGAGTTGGGGATGGACTATCTGCAACTGCTCTACCTGCAACCGATTCAGAAGTTGCCTATCCTGCTGTTGGTGTCGGAAGAACGCAACACGGGCAAAAGCACGTTCCTGAACTTTCTGAAAGCGGTATTTCAAAGCAACGTAACCTTCAATACCAACGAGGACTTCCGCAGCCAGTTCAATTCCGACTGGGCTGGCAAGTTGCTTATCGTGGTAGATGAGGTGTTGCTCAACCGCAGGGACAGCGAACGGTTGAAAACCTCAGCACTACCTTATCCTACAAGGTGGAAGCCAAAGGCAAAGACCGTGACGAGATTGCATTCTTCGCCAAATTCGTGCTGTGCTCCAACAACGAGTATCTGCCCGTAATCATAGATGCAGGGGCTATTTGGTGCGCAAGATAGACCGCTTGCAGTCCGATGACACCGACTTCCTGCAAAAGCTGAAAGCGGAGATACCCGCCTTTCTCCATTTCCTGCAATACAGACAGCTATCCACCGATAAGGAAAGCCGGATGTGGTTCAACCACATTGCTGCATACAGAAGCCTTGCAGAAGATTATCCGCAGCAACCGCAACCGGTTGGAGATAGAAATGCACGAACTTGTCCTTGACATCATGGACAGTGTCGGCACGGATACATTCTCTTTCTGTTACAGCGACATTCTTCTTTGCTGGTACACTCACAGGTAAAGGTGGAGAAACACCAAGTCCGAAAAGTGTTGCAGGAATGTTGGAAACTGACCCCTGCGCCAAACGGACTGACTTATACCACCTACCAGTTCAACTGCAATCGGGAGTGTCGGTATGAGCCGATAAGGAGAGTGGGACGCTTCTACACCGTCACAAGGGAGCAACTTGAATCCTTGTAATATTATCATTTTTCTGTTGAATTGTTGAATATGGGTATAAATACACTGACAATAAACGATATACATTCTCAACAAAATCTCAACAAGCCAAAAGAGAAGTTGAGAGACCACCGACCCCCGTTTGTTAATTTCTCTTTTGGCGAGTGGTTTGTTGAGAAGATGTTGAGAGGTTACGAGGCTGTATATAAATATATTACATTGACAATTCATCAAATCAACAAATTTTCATCAACTTCAAAACCGTATGTAATATGACAATCCAAGATGTAAAGCAAATCAAACTGGCAGACTATCTGCAAAGTCTGGGCTATACGCCTGTAAAGCAACAAGGCAGGAACCTGTGGTACAAATCACCGTTACGGGAAGAAACGGACGCATCGTTCAAGGTAAACACCGAGCTTGAACAAATGGTACGACTTCGGCATCGGCAAAGGCGGAAACATCCTCGCATTGGCAGCGGAACTCTACCATTCGGAAGATGTAGCCTATCTGCTAAAACGCATAGAGGAGCGGACCATACATTCGCCCTGCATCGTTTTCTTTTGGCAGACAGCATTCCGACAATCAGCCTTATCAGGGATTAAGGGTTGGTGAGTTGTCCTCTCCTGCTCTTATAGCCTATCTGCAAGAAAGGGGAATAAACATCGGACTTGCCAAAAGAGAATGCAGGGAGCTTCGGTTTATGAATGCCGACAAACCCTATTTTGCCATCGGCTTTCCGAACATGGCAGGAGGATATGAAGTGCGCAACAGATACTTCAAGGGATGTGTCGCCCCGAAAGACATCACCCATATCCGACAGCAGGGCGGACAACGATGTATGTGTTACCTGTTCGAGGGGTTCATGGATTACCTTTCATTCCTTACCATCCGAGTAGAAAACAATCCGCAACACCCGCGATTGAACACACAGGACTATATCATATTGAATTCCGTTTCCAATCTTGCAAAAGCGGAAAGCATATTGGAGACCTACACCCAAGTCGGCTGTTTCCTTGACAACGACACGGCAGGACGGAACACCTGCAAGAAGCTGAAAGAGAAGTTTGGGGAACGGCTGCTTGACAAGTCAATGTACCGTGAGTATAAGGACTTGAACGACTACCTGTGCGGTAAGCCCTTGTCCCAATCGGCAGAGCCGATAAAGGAGAAGAAGCAAGTCCAATCCGCAAGGCGGATGATGCAGCCACCGAAAAGAAGGGGATTTCATCTGTAATATGCGTCCGCTCTCCCAAGGTATTTAGACAGAAATACCATAGCTCAATAGGGCGTTTTCTTCACGCATTACTCCGTAACGCTAAAACACCTATTGAGCCAAAGAAAATCCCTTTGGAAACCCTGTGCAAACGAGGCAGAAGCCAAACCCGTTTGGATTATGCCGAGTGCAGTAATGGGTCATTTGCATAATAAACCCTGTGAGCCGATGCCACAGGCAGAGAGAAGAAACATAACGATAACCGCAAAAACAGTAATGATATGGGATATTTTCATTGGACATTAAGAGGCAAAGGGTACATCGGACCACGCAGTCCGACCATATAGAGAGAAAGATAATACCTAAAAACGCAGACCCGACAAGAACACATCTGAACAGGGTGCTTGTCGAATACCCTGATGGCGTTCACGGCAGGGATGAAGCGATTGCCCACAGGCTGAACACGGCAGGCATCAGACGGAAAATCACGCACGACCAAGTCCGTGTCGTTCGGGTGGTTTTGTCGGGTACGCACGAGGACATGATGAACATACAGGAAAAGGCGAACTCGACGAATGGTGCAACGACAGTATCCAATGGCTGCAAGCCACATTCAGCAAAGACAATGTGGTTGCCGCCCATCTACATGGACGAGAAGACTCCGCACATCCACGCAGCCGTTGTTCCTATCGTGACGGGTGAAAGGCGCAAAGCCAAGAAAGAAGAGACGGACGGTAAGCGCAAGTACCGCAAGAAAACAAATTCCGTCCGTTTGTGTGCCGATGACCTGTTCAACCGCCAGACCCTGATTGCCTACCACGACAATTACGCAAGGGTGATGACGAAATACGGATTGCAACGTGGGATACGGGGCTCGGAAGCACGGCACACTACCACCATGCAGTATTATCGGGACTTGAAAAAGAAAAATGAAACCCTTGAAACCGAAACCAGACTATTACAGGAGAAGAAAGCCGAGGCGCAGGAGGAACTGAAACAGGTAAAGCGGAAATCCGCACCGATAAGCTCAAAGCGTAGCCACCGATACGGCAACCGCCCTTGCAAGCAGTGTGGGTTCTCTTTTCGGAAGTGGAAGAATGAAATCGTTGGAACGCAGGAACGAGGATTTGCAAGACCGCATCCTTGAACTTGAAAACGAAGCCCGACAACGGGAACGGCAACAAGCCAAACAGATACAGGAGATAAGAAACGCTTACGAGCAACAGCACCGCAAGCTGTCGGAGTTTGCGGATTTTGTCAGACGCTACTTTCCATATGTGGAGAAGCTGATGCCTATAATAAATTTCCTGCGTGACCGATTGAAGTTTAATGACGGAATAATCAGAAGACTGTGCGAATTCAAGGAGGTCGGGATAAAAGGTGAACTCTATTCTTCCGAATTTAACCGAAGCTTTGATACTCGACACTCTGTCTGCTCCATCAAACAGGATGAAAGCGGTAAATTCGTTTTCAATATAGACGGGTTTCACGTGAACCGGTTTAGAAAGAAAATGAATGAGTTCAGAGAAGCCATCGGAATACCGAAGCCAAGACAGAATAGAAGTATGAAACTGTAAATCAAAAAAATCCGTGATAGTAGAATGGTATATCACGGATTTTTCATACTTTTGTATTGGCTTGAGGCAACTCTTTCCAAGACATACGAAAAAAAGAAGAAGCGTTATGCTTATCTTGTACTTGAAAACGTAGGAAATTTTCAATTAGATGCAAGGATAGCATAGTGGTTCTCACGCATATAGCGTGGGCTGCTATTGTTACATCTGCATCTATGGTTTCCTACGACCTTCAAGTAAAGAATGTGGCATACAGTTCCACGCTTCTTTAATAGGTTAAATTCCTTTGGGAACTGGAGATTAAAAAAATGTAGTGTATGAGCGTAATAAAAAAATGGTTATTAGCTATTTGTGCCATTATATTAATGAATGGATGTGCACCACTTCGAATGCCTGTAATAGTGAGGAATGCTCCTATTGAAATGTATAAATACGCATACATTTCCCCAACAAAGGAATTGACATCAAGCACAGGAGGTACATATGGTGGGCAATACGGTATCTATGGTTCTTCAACCACCAAAAGTGTTAATCCAAGTGATGTAATAGCAGGAATACTAATAAAAGAAGGATATATCATATTACCCGAACTTAAACCCGAATTATCTAATGAAACTCTAATCGTCAATTATGGTGAGAGTGGCAGGCGTAATAGAGGTTTAGGTTACACAATAGAAGTAACTATACAGTTTAGCTCTGCAAAACTAATGAAATGATATGTTCTTGTACAGCAGAAGGACAAGGCGAAACAGAAGCTGATGATATCCGTCAAGCCATTAGAAGAGCCTTAACAAGTTTATTCCCTGAGAAATAACCCAATAATACGACAGATTATGAAAAGTTTTAGTATTATCCGCTTTAGTTATAACTTCTTGTACACTCTCTAACGAGGAAAAAGCTGAGAAATTGGTTAAAGAGACACTTAAAGACTATCTCTATCACCCTGATTCTTATGAGCCAATATCAACAAGAGTTGATAGTATGTTTATTGATGTAACTACTATCGAGCCTATTATGGAAATTAGCGATGAAATCAAAATTTGATATCTAAAATAAATCGCTGTGAGAGAAAAATTGAATCAGCAGAATCTTCTATGGATATTTTTGCCCCCAATGGTTATTCTTCTCAATACTCTCGTGGAGTATTCACGAGCAAAAAGAAAGGAAGAAGCCAAATCTGATTTGAACAAATACACCAAGAAACTTTCAGAACAACTTGCTTTTCTAAAGAAAATGTCGCTAAATATCACAAAGGAGAATTTACAGGTTGGGCAGTAAGCCATAGATTTAGGAGTCTTAATGGAGCAGGCTCAATGACCATTCAGGAGAAATGATTTTCTTTGCGATGAAGAATTTACAACTTGTGGGGGTTATGAAACAGATAAGTTTGAGGACTTCGTAAAAATTTTAAACGCAGTAGATGAAGCAACTTCGGATGAAGATGTAATAGATTATTTTAAAGAAAATAATTTTTTGCTATAAATTCCGTATTTCCGTAGTACGCTAATTTTTATGCAAAGCAAATATTATCAACTGCTATTTTTTTTATATGCAATGGGCGTTTATTTTGGTTATTTGTATAATTGCTATTTCGGTTATTGTAATAGCGATGGTACGAACACGCCTAAAAAACAAATCCAAAGAGCTTGCAGAAAAGCTAAACCATATATCTGCATATAGCGAGAAATCAAATTATGAGCAAGCAAAAGAGAGATTATCGGCTCTTAAGGAGGGGGCGTTTATAGATATTCCCTCAGACTTAAATAATGGCTTTTATGGCAGGGTAATCTCCGCAACGCAAGAAAAAGATTTCATCAATCATTATAAGGTACATTTCCAAGAGGCATATTCACTTCTGAAGAAACTTGAAGCCTTTAACATCACTCCATCAGAAACCATATCCAAATTCATTAACGACTTTGGAAGAATCAACAAACTTGTAAAACAACATAATGATGGTGTTATAACCTTTCTACTTGACACGCACAGGGACTTTTTCGACCATTGCCTAAAATACCCATTAGACAAGCAACAAAGACGCTCAATTGTTTCAGAAGAGGATAATTGTTTAGTAGTCAGCAGTGCAGGTAGTGGTAAAACCTCTTCAATTGTCGGTAAGGTTAAATATCTCACCGAAATCAAGGGTATAGCACCTGAAAGAATTTTACTTATCAGTTATACCAACAAAGCAGCAGCCGAACTAACCGAAAGAATGGCGACCAATGGATTGAAAGGTTACACATTCCATAAGTTAGCCATTGATATTATAGGCAAAACGACAGGTACAAAACCATCTATTTGCGGCAATACAGATTCATTGTTTGTAGATATATATCACAAATTGTTAGATAAATCGTCTTTCAAGAAAAGTATAGTGGAATACTTTATTGATTACCAAACGAATGAAGCTGATTGGGAACAACGCAAGAATGAAAGACAGGAGCAATTATCAGGACTAAAGAATGTGCAGCTAAAGGCGATGTTCCCCGATATGGACGGCAGAGCCATATATGTGAGAAGTGAACAAGAACAAAAAATATGTTTTGCTTTGTCCTCGCTGGGAGTGAAATTCAGATATGAAGAACCATACGAACATCAATTAGCAGATGAGATGCACTCACAATATCGTCCCGACTTCTCAATATATTTTAAGCAAGGAGGAGTAACCAAACGCATCTATCTTGAACATTTCGGAGTTGATGAACACGGGCTTGTTCCTGCTTGGTTTGCAAAGACAAGGGTATAACCTACGAAGAAGCCAATCAGAAATACAATGATGGTATAACTTGGAAAAAAGCGGCTCACGAGAAATTTGGTACACAACTTTTAGTGACATCAAGTGCAGATTTCCATTATTCTGATATTAGGGATAAACTCCGTAAACTATTAGCTGAAACAGGTGTACCAATTCAAGAAAAGACCGATGAGGAGTTATACGATTTAGTACTACCCAAAGGTAGCAAGCAGGAAAAGGCGTTTATACGACTTGTTGTTACTTTCGTTACATTGGTAAAATCAAGTTGTAAATCAGTTAAAGAGGTTTTGAAACAAGCCAAAATGCAGATGATGAACGAAGTGTGTTTATCATCAAGAATATATTTCAACCTGTATATGAACACTACATAAATGCGTTAAGCGATAGTAACCAAATTGATTTTACCGATGCTATTCTTCAAGCCACTGAGATATGTCGTACTTCACACCCTGTTGAATATGATTATATCATAGTGGATGAGTTTCAAGATATTTCTGTTGACCGTTACAACTTCTTGAAAGTATTGCGAGGGGTAATCCTCCTGCAAAGTTGTATTGTGTGGGTGATGATTGGCAGTCTATTTATCGTTTTTCGGGAAGTGTTATGGCTCTATTCAATCAATTCCCCGAATATTTTGGAGCAACGGAGATAAACAAGATTGAAACTACATACAGGTTTGGAGAGCCTTTGGTTTCTTTATCGTCGAACTTTATACAACGCAATAAAGCCCAAATAAAAGAATATCCATTCGTTCAGCTCAGAAATGAGAACCGAGTTGGAATTCTATGCTTATGATAGACGAGATTACTGCAATACGATAGGGCAACTTGTGGCTTCTATTCCATCGGATAAATCAATATTCCTATTGGGGCGTTACTCTTTTGATGATTACTACCTCTCTTTTATGTACCAATCAATTAAAGAGGGTAATAGATTCTACTATGTGATAGGAGGACGAAAAATAGAGTTTCTTAACCGTACATAAGTATTCACCTGTAAGAAGTTACTAATGACAAAAAAGAAATTGCCCGTTCGTTTTACGGGTCAGCACTTTACTATTGATAAAGTGCTAATAAAAGATGCAATAAGACAAGCAAATATAAGTAATCAGGATACGGTTTTAGATATTGGGGCAGGCAAGGGTTTCTTACTGTTCATTTATTAAAATCGCCAACAATGTTGTTGCTATTGAAAACGACACAGCTTTGGTTGAACATTTACGAAAATTATTTTCTGATGCCCGAAATGTTCAAGTTGTCGGTTGTGATTTTAGGAATTTTGCAGTTCCGAAATTTCCTTTCAAAGTGGTGTCAAATATTCCTTATGGCATTACTTCCGATATTTTCAAAATCCTGATGTTTGAGAGTCTTGGAAATTTTCTGGGAGGTTCCATTGTCCTTCAATTAGAACCTACACAAAAGTTATTTTCGAGGAAGCTTTACAATCCATATACCGTTTTCTATCATACTTTTTTTGATTTGAAACTTGTCTATGAGGTAGGTCCTGAAAGTTTCTTGCCACCGCCAACTGTCAAATCAGCCCTGTTAAACATTAAAAGAAAACACTTATTTTTTGATTTTAAGTTTAAAGCCAAATACTTAGCATTTATTTCCTGTCTGTTAGAGAAACCTGATTTATCTGTAAAAACAGCTTTAAAGTCGATTTTCAGGAAAAGTCAGGTCAGGTCAATTTCGGAAAAATTCGGTTTAAACCTTAATGCTCAAATTGTTTGTTTGTCTCCAAGTCAATGGTTAAACTGTTTTTTGGAAATGCTGGAAGTTGTCCCTGAAAAATTTCATCCTTCGTAGTTCAAAGTCGGGTGGTTGTCAAGATGATTTTTGGTTTGGTGTCGTCTTTTTTTAAGCTGCCGCATAACGGCTGGCAAATTGGCGATGGAGCCGACTTTTAGCACAAATGTTGAATAGAATTACTAATCTTCAACATTGCACAAAAGTTCAATTACTTCACCGGCTCTATAATTTGTTTGTTATGTGCCGTTTTATTCCATTTTATACATTTAACAATTGCTGAAACGTAAAGTCGGGTTTAAACATTTCAATTTCGTTTTGAGTTGATTCTTCTTGTGCTTCTTTGCCATAGATAAACATTTGCTGTTCATAATTTTTAACAGCCTCTTCAATGCTATTAAATTTTCCATCGGCTAGATTATCAGACAATATCAAGGCATCCACCAACCCACTATTTACTCCCTGCCCTGCAAAAGGCGGCATCAAATGTGCGGCATCCCCAATCATTGTTATGGGTAATGGGCGCTTGCTTTTCCAAGGCTTTTCTAAAGGAAATATCCGTGTAGCCAATCCTACAAATGACAACGTCGTATGAATCAATTCTTTGTAGCGTTCGTCCCAATCGGAAAATTCTTTCAGAAGAAAATCAACGACACTATTTCTGTTTTGAAAATCTACCTGCGTTTGGTTTTTCCATTCATCAGGTGTTTTAAAACTTATTCCAAAATGCAATGCACCATTATTATTGGGGTTAGCAAATAATAAATTACCTTGGTGAGATGCCATTAGCCGGTTTCCATAAAAAAAAAAAAATCCAGGACAGTTTATCTCTGGTTGATGAATATCGGCTTGTATATTGAAAGTACCTGTTTCTTCAACTTCCGTGTCGGTAACAAATTTTCTTACCTTGGACATCCCGCCATTGGCAAGAATAACCAAATCTGCTGTTTCCTCGGTTTATTCTCAAAGTTAGTGTCCACTTCTTCTTACCAGGTTCAAGCATAACAAGTTTTCTATCCCAAATAACCGTGTCGTTTTCTAAACTATTCAACAAGATAGCCCTTAAGTCATTTCTGTTTATTTCAGGATTGTCAAATCGATTTTCGGGCTTTACATTTTTTGTGGATAAAATATTGCCTTTTTTATCAGCAATATTTACACCCATTGGTAAGGCTAAGTCATAATAAGTTTGTAACAATCCCGCTTTTTTCATTGCTTCCTGACCTGAACCTTTGTGTAGGTCAAGGTTCCACCAAAATTCTTGCCTCTCGGTCGTTGTCTCTTTCGTAAACTGAAACGTCTATGCCGTTTTGCTGTAATAATTTTGCCATAGTCAGTCCAACGGGTCCACCACCAATTATTGCAACGTTCTTATCACTAAGTAAATTCATTTGTTTGTCTGTATCTATTCGCATTGTCATTCAAAAATGGCCCATAACAATGGCTCGGCGAATTGGCGAAGTAGCGAAGCTGTATCGAAGATACAAAGCGGAGCTATTTAATAAGTCGCTTGTTGTAACAGTCCGCGAAGCGTGGCTTACGGCAAGCGACGTAAGTCGCCGAGCCATTGTTGCTGGAAACGCAGCGGATTGCTAACAACGGTTTGCAGCTATACGCAGGCAGGGATTTTTACCACTAAGCTACCTACGATGAACTGAACTTTAAATTTACCACTTTCCTGTCTTACGAAGCACGTTCCCTGCTTGCGTATAGGTGATGTTATGCGGTCGGCTTTCATTTTCTCTTCTTTCTCGTTAATTTGTCAAGCAAAGTTACTAAATTTGCAGTCAAGCAATTTCAATTTTTGAATTATGTATTTCAGCAGACCTTGGACTTCTATCTAAGTGATAGGCAGTCCTGAATAAATTCAATCAATCTTTTAGGGCAAGACAATCAGTCTATGCTTTGTGTGTGCTGTCATTTTTGCAAAAGGTCTTGAAGCGGATTATGTAATACTCTTACAATGCAATAAAGATACATACGGTTTCCCATCACAGGTGAGTGACGACCCTGTGCTTAACTATGTGCTCACTAAGAGCGACCAATTCCCATACGGAGAAGAAAGAAGATTATTCTATGTTGCAATAACAAGGGCTAAGGTAAAACGCTTGTATTATACGATAAGCGTTTCCCGTCTGTATTTGTGGATGAATTCTTGCACCCGAAAAGGTGTCAAGAAGCTATGTAAAGCACCTAACGCCAATAAAGATGGACAAGAAGTGCAGACCAATTTTTATTGAAACTGCACAATGAAGGTAAGAGTGTCAAATATATTGCAAACAAAATGGGTAGAAGTCAAACTTCGATTGTAATGCGATTAAACAAACTAAACAAATAGTCGAACTTTTTCTTTGATGTACCTTGTGTGCATCGGACTATTCTATTATTTTTGTACACAGAAACGAGTTACTTGAAAGCAATTCAAGGCAGAACGCAGCATACGGCACAGTTGCCAAGTCATTACCTCAAAATCGGGTAATTCTTCCAAAGTCCTTTGTATAAGGTACTAACAGAAGTTTTCCAGAATTACACAAAAAGCTTGTAATTTATTCTTTTATCTTATTTTTGCGATGCCATAGGCATAATAATAAAAAAAAAGAGGAAAAAAACATGCTTATTCCATCCAATAGAACAAAGGGGAGTGCATTCTTTTCAAGGTTATGTTTTCTAGTGCTTTCAGTATGGGTGTCTACCTTCCGCAGCACAGAACAATCCCTACAAGATAGACGATGCACTCTACCCCATCTACCAGCGGGCTTCCAAGCAGGCACGCCAGCAGGAGGGGTTGCTGGTGGCCGACACTCCAACAAGCCCTGAAACTCGGTGACAAAAAGCACAATGCCTGGCATACACTATCCCCTTGCAGTTCTATATGTCCCAAAGACGACGCAAAATAGAAAAGGCATCCACTGACCTGAAAAGATTTCGCGCCAATAACTATCTGCAATATTATTATTACGCCTGGAGCAGCGAAATCATCTACTTCCTGAACCAACAACGCTCATTGCTCGCCTTGCAGAAAGCGGAAAAAATGAAAAAGCAAGCTTTTGCCGACAGATACCCTTACGGCATCTTCAGCTGTATCCGAACCATGGGGCATATCTACAAATCACGCGGAAACGTCGACCTCTCCGCCCAATACTATCAGAAGCCTTGGACTATATGCTGAAGAATATGCCCGACCAGGATCCCAGCCAATTATACTCAAACCTTGCCGAATATTACCGTAACACCCAAAAAGATTACGCCACCGCACTGGACTATTGCGAAAAGCCTGAAGAGCGCCAAAACAGAACGGAACATAGCCCAACCATGATAGAGAAATGCCTGATACTATTCCGGCAGGGGCGTATAGATGAATTCAACGACTGCTATAAAGAAGCCATTACAAATGGCAGACCGTTGCAAGCTCTCTGCCAACGTTTCCCTATTAGCCCATCAGCAAGAACATACTGGACAAACGGTATGAGCGGGCCCATGCCCACGCTGACCAATTGTCCGAGGAAGGCTTGCAACAACATGCTTACATTTACGAATACGCCAAAGACTATCCCAATGCCATCAAATATCTGAAAAATACCACAGCAGTTGGATTCGACGAACAATCTCCTGCAACCGTCGGACATCGCCGAACTGAACACCCAGATAGGCGCCGAACGTCTGAAAATGGAAAACATACAGGCCACCTCTGCGCTACCGCATCACTCTTTTCAGCATTGCACCGGCTTTTTGCTGTTATCCCTGCTTTTCCTGATGCTCTACCTCCACCGCAAACGTAAAGTCAACCTCGAACTATGCCACAGAACGAGGAACTTTCCGAAGCGCGACCAAGCCGAAGCAGCCAACAAGGCAAAGAGCATCTTCCTGCAGAACATGAGGTCACGAAATACGGACACCGCTCAACTCTATCGTGGGCTTCTCACAACTCATCACTTCCCTGACGCGAACCTTTCCCAAAGGGGAAAGGCAGGATTTCTGCCATCTCACAGCACAATTCCGACCTCCTCCTTACACTGGTGGGGACACATCACTCGCGCAGCCGAGTTGGAAGCAACAGATACACCATGAAGATAGCGCCGCACAGTTGCAACAAGCTCTGCCGGGAAGCCATAACCACCGTTGAACACCACAAGCCCGAAGGCGTGAAGCCCCTACTACACTCCGAAGTGGACGACTGCTACGAACTGA
>SCPN01001027.1_pt1 | contig 20051 bp, 18 predicted proteins | sample 6106831 | NCBI WGS metagenome assembly SCPN01 (sample SAMN10720447, study PRJNA508395) | human gut metagenome | isolation source: Participant 1, 0 month
TATGTAGAAGCATCGGCGCAGCTGATTGCACGGGAAAGAGAATTTCTCACAGAACAATTACGTCTTGCGGGGCTGGAGAACGGTGTAGAACTGATTGTATATGAAGGAGCTGCGAATTTCCTGTTGTTTTATGGACCTGAGTTATTGTGGCAGTATTGTCTGGAAGAAGGGGTTCTGTTAAGGGATTGCAGTAATTTTGAAGGATTAGGCAAGGGATGGTTCAGAACCGCAGTCAGAGGGCATGAGGAGAATGGCAGGCTGATAGAGGCAGTTCCGCAGAAGCCTGTGAAGATGCGAGGCAAAAGGAGATAACAATGGCTAAATCAATTATGATGATTCAGGGGCACAATGTCGAGGTCGCGGGCAGAGTCTCTCTGCTGGTTGCAGAACTTATGCCGCATTTTAAGACAGGATGGTTATGGTGTGTCACCTTTCAAATCCCAGAATATGGCACTCAATTCCTATATTACATCGGAAGGACTGGAGATGGGGCGCGCACAGGTCATGCAGGCAGAAGCAGCCGGAGTAGAACCAAGCGTTTACATGAATCCTATTTTATTAAAACCTACTAATGAGACAGGCTCCCAGGTCATTGTAAATGGAGAGGTATACCGTAATATGAGTGCCAGAGATTATTTTGCATACAAAAAGCAGCTGATACCTGACATTCGCTATGCCTATGATAAATTATCGCAGGAGAACGATTATATTGTCATAGAAGGTGCAGGCTCGCCGGTAGAAATCAATTTAAAGAGTGATGATATTGTAAATATGGGCATGGCAAGAATTGCCCATTCACCTGTGCTGATTGTAGGTGATATTGACAGAGGTGGAGTATTTGCGCAGTTATGCGGCACCATGATGCTTCTTGAGGAAGAGGAAAAGGACATGGTAAAGGGGCTGATTATCAATAAGTTCCGGGGGGATAAGACCATTCTGGATCCCGGTATTGAGATGCTGGAGAAGCTGGCTGGTAAACCGGTCATTGGTACAGTTCCCTATATGGACGTCCATCTGGAGGATGAGGATAGCCTGACCGGGCGTTTTGATATACGGAAAAAGGCGGATATTGACATTGCAGTGATCCGCCTGCCCCATATTTCTAATTTTACAGACTTTAATATTTGGGAGAATATTGAAGGGGTATCCTTGCGGTATGTAACAAGAGTGTATGATCTGGGCAGTCCGGATATGATCATATTGCCGGGGACGAAGAATACCATAGCAGACCTTAGATGGCTGAGAGAATCAGGCATGGAGGCGGCGGTTCTCCGGTGTCATACACCTGGTAAATATGGAAGCAGGGCAGGTAGGCCTGGATGCGTAATCTGGGGTATCTGTGGCGGTTATCAGATGCTTGGGGAACAGATTATAGATGAGAGTGGAGTAGAAGAACAGTCCGGTTCTATCCGGGGACTGGGGTTAATCCCTATGACGACATATTTCCATGAAGAGAAGTCACGTAAACAGGTAACTGGGCATATGGGTGCAGTGACTGGGATTTTTGCAGGACTGAAAGGGCTGGAAGTGACAGGGTATGAGATTCATATGGGACAAAGTATCTATGAAACACAGCCTTGCAGACTGGTGGAGCTGACAGATACCCGCACACAGGAGGCTAATACGGATGGGTATGCTTCTGACAGAGTATACGGAAGCTATGTACATGGAATTTTTGACCGGCATGAAATCGTAGAGTCCATTCTGGGTGCCCTTGCACGGGAAAAAGGCATAGAAACTGTAGCAGAGCATATCCTTGATTATCGTGCCTATAAGGAGACTCAGTATGACAGACTCGCAGAGGAACTAAGAAATGCGATAGATATGCCACGCATTTATGAAATTATGGATAAGGGGGTATAGCACAATGAAGGAGCATATAGAGCTGGAACAGATACAACCTGCTGATATAGAGGCAAGAAGTTTTGAAATCATTACGCAGGAGCTTGGGGACAGAGTGTTAGATCCCCTGCAGGCTCCCATTATTAAAAGATGCATTCATACAACTGCGGATTTCTCCTACGCAGATAATCTCTGCTTTTCCAGGGATGTAGTTTCAATTGCAAGGGAAGCTTTGAAGAATGGCTGTACGATCGTAACGGATACGAACATGGCTTATGCAGGAATTAATAAGCGTAAGCTTGCAGAATACGGCTGTGAGATACACTGCTATATGGCAGATGAGGACGTTGCCAGAGAAGCAAAAGAAAGAAAAGTGACAAGAGCGATTGTCAGCATGGAAAGAGCTGCAAAGCTTCCGGGCAAGGTGGCATTTGTAATCGGAAATGCACCGACTGCGCTGATTCATCTCTATGAGATGATAGAGAATGGACAACTGTCACCGGCTTTTATTGTAGGCGCTCCTGTAGGCTTTGTGAATGTAGTACAGTCTAAGGAGCTGATCATGCAGACTGATACCCCTTATATTGTAGCAAGAGGCAGAAAAGGCGGCAGTAACGTAGCAGCAGCCATTATCAATGCATTATTGTACATGCAGTGAGTAAGGAGGCTGACTTGGAAGAGAGCGGATACCGATATAAAGGAACGAAGAAGCTGGCATATGGATATACGACAGGTACTTGTGCGGCAGCGGCAGCCCAGGCGGCGTGCATCTATCATTTTACAGGAGTCTAGAAAATGTAGATATAGATACGCCAGGTGGCATACGACTGCGGCTGAAAGTTGTGGAAGCATACATCACAGAGACAGGGGATAGTGTATGTGCGATCCGAAAACAAAGTGGGGATGACCCTGATGTGACCAATGGAGTACTGGTCTATGCCGAGACGGCTTTTCAATCAAAAAACAATAAAATGACACATGCGTCAGAAAAAGAAAGGATAATCATTGATGGCGGAGCTGGTGTAGGGCGTGTTACCAAACCAGGGCTGGATCAGCCGGTGGGAGCTGCAGCAATCAACAGTGTTCCCCGCCAGATGATTACCCACGAAGTACTTCAGGTATGTGAAGAATTCGAGTATAGCGGATTGGTAAAAGTCACGATCAGCATTCCCAAAGGTGTGGAGCTGGCAGAGAAGACCTTCAACCCAAGACTTGGAATAGAAGGTGGAATCTCTGTTCTTGGAACCAGCGGGATTGTGGAGCCCATGAGTGAGAAAGCCCTGATTGATACAATCAGGGTAGAAATGAAGGTACGGCGTGAAGAAAATAACAAACTGCTTCTGACAGCACCCGGCAATTATGGCAGAGGCTTCATGCAGGATAAATATGGTATAGATATTGATGCGGCTGTAAAATGCAGCAATTATATAGGGGAGACTATTGACATAGCCAATGAGCTTGGGTTTGAGAGAATGCTGCTGATAGGACATATCGGGAAGCTGATTAAAGTATCAGGAGGAATTATGAATACGCATTCTTCCTGTGCAGATGCAAGACTGGAACTGCTTGCTGCGCATGGAATAAGAGCAGGCGCTGACGTGCAGACGGCAAGAGCAATCCTGGATTGTGTGACGACCGAAGAGGCATTGTCCATTTTGTTGAAAGCAGGGCTGTTGGAAAAGACAATGCAGGTTGTGATAGATAGAATTGCCTATTATACAGGGAAGCGTACAGATCGGACTCAGATTGAGATTATCCTGTTTTCAAATGAACAGGGAGAGCTGGCAAGGACAGCTCATGCAATGGATTATTTGGAGGAATACAGACATGGTACATTTTGTAGGAGCGGGTCCGGGAGCACCGGATCTGATCACGGTGAGAGGTAAAGAGCTGTTAGAACAGGCAGATATCATCATTTATGCGGGATCTCTGGTAAATCCCGAACTGTTATCTTATGCAGGCAGTTCCTGTAAAATATATGACAGCAGCCGTATGACACTGGAAGAAGTAATAGACGTGATATGCAAGGCACATGCACAGACAGAAGAACCTGATATTGTAAGACTTCATACAGGAGATCCTAGCATTTATGGCGCAATCAGAGAACAGATGGATCGTCTGGATGAGCTGGAAATTGCCTATGATGATTGTCCGGGAGTCAGTTCTTTCTGTGGTGCGGCTGCAAGTCTGCAGCTGGAATATACATTGCCAGATGTATCACAAAGTGTAATTATAACCAGAATGGCAGGCAGAACCCCTGTCCCTGTAAAAGAAGGTATCGCTTCTTTTGCGCAGCATCAGGCTACTATGGTTCTTTTCCTGAGTTCAGGAATGGCGGAACAGGTACGGGAGGAACTTCTAAGAGGCGGATATTCTCCCGATACGCCGGTAGGAGTTGTATATAAAGCAACCTGGCAGGATGAGAGGAAACTGATCTGTACAGTTGATACATTACCTGATGCCATGAAAGAGGCAGGCATCAGTAAAACGGCACTGATCATTGTGGGGGATGTGGTAACACATAGTAACTACAGGAGAAGTGATCTATATCACCCGAATTTCTCAACAGAGTACAGACAGGCAAAACATGAGGATTAATATGAAGAAATTATATGTGGTAGGAATAGGACCGGGAGAATATGACATGATGACAGGCAGAGCTATAGCAGCCTTGCAGAGTGCAGATGTCATTGTAGGTTATCAGGTATATACGGAGCTGGTCAAAGAATATTTCCCAGGCAAGGAAATCATGACAACTCCTATGCGTCAGGAAGTAGAGCGATGCCGTATGGCTGTAAGGGAAGCTGCCCAGGGCAGAGTTGTTGCCATGATCAGCAGTGGAGATGCAGGAATCTATGGTATGGCAGGGCTTATGTATGAAGTCCTGGAAGAAGAAGGACTGCTGGAACAGATAGAGCTTGAAATTGTTGCAGGAGTTACAGCTGCCAATGCAGGAGCTGCCTGGCTGGGGGCGCCTCTGATGCATGATTTTGCCGTAATCAGCCTCAGCGATTTATTAACTCCCTGGGAAGTGATTGCCAAAAGGCTGCGGGCATGTGCCGGCGCAGATATGGGGATTGTGCTCTATAATCCATCCAGCCATAAGAGAAAAGACTATCTGCAAAAGGCGTGTGACATTCTGCTGGAAGAACTTCCACCACAGCAGATATGCGGATATGTGGAAAATATTGACAGGGAAGGCACCTGTACAAAAGTATGCACTTTAGCGGAGCTTAGAAATACGACTGTAAATATGTTCACAACAGTGTATATAGGAAATTCCAGAACAAGACAGATTGGAAACAAGATGGTAACACCAAGAGGATACCGCCTATGAGAATCATATTAGCAGGCATAGGAATGGGTGCCAGAGAGCAGATGACGCAGGCGGTTCAGGAAGCATGTATGAATGCAGATATTATCTTTGGAGCTGCTAAAGTACTGGAGACAGTGGAGTGGTGTGCGACACCCAAAGAAGCCATTTATGAGGCAGAGAAGATCTATGCATATCTACAGGAACATCTTCGGTATTGCAGTCCTGTAGTTATATTTTCAGGAGATACAGGCTTCTACAGCGGTGCCAGTCAGTTTGTCAGGCTTTATGGAGCAAATGATCAGGTAGAATTACAGATACTTCCGGGTATCACTACTGTACAGGCGATGGCTGCGAGATTAGGTACGAACTGGCAGGATGTGGAATTATGCAGTATTCACGGAAGAAGCAGAAATATCATGAATGAACTGCGCAGACATGCAAGAGTCTTTTGCCTGGCAAGCGGTGCCGAAGATGTGCGTAGAATCAGCCAACAGCTGATAGACTATGGATATCAGGATGCACAGGTGTCAGTAGCTGTGAATCTGACCTGTCAGGATGAATGGATAGGTCAGGGAAGCCCACAGGAGTTTCTACAGTTTGAGAGGACCGGACTGTGTGCCTTTATGATAGAGAAATCACAGGATTCTTCCTCACAGGTATATGGTTTGCCGGATGATTTCTTTATTCGTGGCAGGGTTCCCATGACAAAGGAAGAAGTAAGAGCCGTATCTGTGGCGAAACTGCACCTGAATCCGGATGCAATTGTATATGATATTGGCGCAGGGACCGGCTCGGTCAGTATAGAGTGTGCGATACACCTGACAAAGGGTGAGGTATATGCCATAGAGAGAAAGGAAGAGGCTGCCTCTTTGATTGAACAGAATGCACATAAGGCATCCGCAGATCATGTGCATGTAATCAGAGGAATGGCACCAGATGCATTACAAGGACTGCCGAAGCCTACTCATGTATTTGTGGGGGGAAGCGGGGGTAGACTGGAAGAGATTCTGAATCAGGTAAGAGAAGCCAACCCTCATGTTAGAATCGTCGTAAATGCCATTACACTGGAGACACAGAGCGAATTATTACAGTATGTACGTAAACATGAAATCACAGATGCGGATATTATTACCATGCAGGTTTCAAGGAGTGAGACAGTAGCAGGATATCATATGATGCGTGGTGAGAATCCCATTATGATAGGAAGCTTCTAAGGTTACTGAAAGAGGGTATTACTATGAATAAGAGTCCACGATTTATGATAGCAGCACCGTCCAGTGGAAGTGGAAAGACTATGTTGACCTGTGGGCTGATGCGGCTTTTGCAGAAAAAAGGATATGAAGTGCAGGGATTCAAATGCGGACCGGATTATATTGATCCCATGTTTCATACTAGAGTGCTGGGGATACCAAGCGTCAATCTGGATTCTTTTTTTGCAGAAGATGAAGTGTTGCGTTACCTGTTTGATAGAAGAATGCAGCAGAGGTATTCGGAAATGTCCATTGCAGTACTGGAAGGTGTTATGGGATATTATGACGGGTTAGCCGGCAGGAGTATAAAAGGTTCTACCTGTGATATAGCTAAAATTACTGACACACCTGTCATTTTATGCATAGATACCAAAGGAATGAGTCTGTCCGTAGTGCCTTATGTGAAAGGCTTTCTGGAATATATTCCTGACAGCCATATTCAGGGAGTGATACTGAATCGTTGTTCCAAAGGAATGTACCCCATATTAAAGGAGCTGCTGGAGACCCAGTTGAACATAGCTGTCATTGGATATATGCCTGTTCTGGAAGATTGTGAACTGCCCAGCAGACATTTGGGCTTATATCTTCCTCAGGAGATTCAGGATTTCCAGCAGAAAGTTGAACGGATTGCGGATACGCTTGCTGATACACTGGATATGGAGTGTCTGCTTGGATTGGCAAAGAGTGCCCCTGCATTGGAAACGAAAGCTCCAGATAATTGGAGTGGTATCCTGCAACAGACTGAGCCTGTAATCAGAATCGCAATAGCATGGGACAACGCCTTTTGCTTCTATTATCAGGACAATCTGGATATATTGGAGAGCCTTGGCGTGGAGCTGGTGCCTTTTTCTCCGATAGAGGATAGTAAGTTACCGGAGAATATATGCGGTTTGCTGCTCGGCGGTGGATATCCAGAGAATTATGCCAGAGAGTTGAGCTGCAATGATTCTATGAGGCAGAGTATAGCACGTGCGATACAGGAGAATATGCCATGTCTGGCAGAATGTGGCGGTTTCCTGTATCTTCATGACGCAATCACGGATATTGATGGTGAGGAATGGGCTATGGTTTCTGTTGTTCATGCTACAGCAGCCTATCAGGGAAAACTACAGCCACGATTTGGATATATTACGTTAGAGGATGGACAGACCGGGATGCAGATCAGGGGACATGAATTCCACTATTATGACAGTACGGATTATGGACAGGAATGGACAGCAAGAAAGCCGTTAAGCAGTAGACATTGGAGCTGTATGCATAAGCAGGGCAATCTGCTTGCCGGATTTCCCCATTTGTATTATGCATCTGACCCTGGATTTGCAACAGAATGGGTACAGCGGTGCCGACAATGGAGGAAAGAGTGAAAAATAGAATTGGTAAGATAGAGATTGCAGGGCAGATAATAGATAGAGAGGCAATGGAACAGGCAAGGCAGCAATGGGATAGCGTGGCGAAACCATTGAACAGTCTTGGTAAATTGGAAGAGCTGATTATACAGATTGCAGGAATCCAGAAGACACCACATATAAAGCTGCAAAAGAAAGAAGTACTGGTTTACTGTGCAGATAACGGTGTTGTTGCAGAAGGAATCAGCCAATCTGACAGCAGTGTCACTTCTATGGTGGCTCACAGTATGGCAGAAGGAAGAGCCAACATCAATATTATGGCTGGTCAGGCTGGGGCGAAGGTAACACCGGTGGACGTAGGAATGAAAGATGTAGTCAATCATGCCGGATTGATACAGCATAAGATTATGCCGGGAACGCGTAATTTCGCTAAAGAGCCGGCAATGAGAGCAGAACAATGTCAGCAGGCAATTTTAACAGGAATAGAGCTTGTGGGACAAAAGGCGGCAGAAGGTGTCAATATCATAGCCATAGGAGAAATGGGAATCGGCAATACAACGACTTCCAGTGCGGTAGCAAGTGTATTACTGGACAGACCTGTGGAAGAAATGACAGGAAAAGGAGCTGGATTGAGCAGTGAGGGTCTGATTCATAAAAAGCAGATTATTGAGCAGGCAATATCCAGATATCATTTGAGAGAGGCAGATGCTTTTGATACGTTATGCAAGGTAGGCGGACTGGATATTGCAGCAATGGCTGGCACATGCATTGGAGGAATGATGTATGGAATCCCAATTGTACTGGATGGCTTTATATCTGTTGTTGCAGCATTGACTGCTGTACATATGGTGCCAGGCTGTAGACCATATCTGATTCCATCTCACGTATCAACAGAGCCGGCTGCAATTGCTGTATTGGAGGCAATGGACATGCATCCGGTTGTCCATGCGGATATGTGTCTTGGAGAAGGTACAGGGGCTGTATTGTTATTTCCCATACTGGATATAGCATTGGCTGAATATGATACGGCGCATACTTTTGGAGAGATTGCATTGAAACCATACGAACATCTGGAATAAGGGAAAGGACAGACAGGGTATGCTGATACTTGTAACCGGTGGAAGTGCCAGCGGAAAATCAGAATATGCAGAGCAATGTATTACCATGCTGCATAAGGGAAAAAATACTTTGCTGTATCTGGCAACCATGCAGCCATATGGAGAAGAAGGTGCGGCAAGAGTAGAGAAACACAGAAAGCAGCGAGCGCAGCGCCACTTTGATACATTGGAATGGTATCAGAATTTACAGGAAGCGCCCGTTCCAGAGCATTCAGATATTTTATTGGAGTGTATGTCGAATCTGGCTGCAAATGAGATGTTCAGGGAAGAGATAAGCCCAGAACGTATACCTGTTCATATCGCTGAGTGCGAGACAAGAATACTGGATGGCGTGGCACATCTGCTGAATGCATGTGATAATCTGGTAATTGTAACAAATGAAGTATTTTCAGATACACTTTCTTATGATGAGTTTACACTTGCGTATATTCAATTGCTGGGGCATATAAATGCTGCACTGGCACAAATGGCAGATGAAGTTGTAGAAGTTGTGTATGGTATACCTGTGATTCATAAGCAAAAGGCTGAGATAGGAGAAATAAAACATGAAACTGATTAGAACATTATGTCTGGCTTTTTCTATGTATTCCAGAATACCAATGCCGATTCTGGAATATACACAAGAAGACATGAGATATACATTTCTGGCGTTTCCTCTTGTAGGTGTTGTGGATTGCGGCTCTGGAATATGGTATCCTGATTTGTGGCAGGACAGGAATCGGAACGTCCCCTGTATGCTGTCACTGGCGGCAGCAATCCCTGTATGTATTACGGGGATTCCATATGGATGGATATCTGATACGACGGATGCGCTAAGTTCACACAGAGAAAGGGAAAAGAAGCTGGAGATACTGAAGGATTCCCATGTGGGTGCATTTGCAGTAATCTGGACAGGCTTATATCTCCTGGTCAGCTATGGGCTTTTTACAGAGCTTCGTGAAAAACAGGAAATTATGATGGTAGCAATCGGTTTTGTACTTTCCAGGGCAACCAGCGGATTGGCTGCAATCAGCTTCCCAAGTGCATCGGGCAAGAGTTCTTTAGCTTATTTTGCAAAGGCGGGAGACAGAAAAGTTGTAAAAATCGGATTGTGGATATGGATTATTGTGACATGTGTGTCATTTATCTGCTATGATATTCGATATGGAGTGACAGTGATAGTGGTGCTTGCAATGTGGTTTTTGCATTATAATCGGATGTCGAAGAGAGAATTTGGCGGCATTACAGGAGATCTGGCAGGATGGTATGTAGAGACCTGCGAACTGGCTGTTCTTGGGGCAGCAGTAGTGCTTGCCTATATTCTTCGGATATGTGGCATTTAGAAGACTCCGAGAGTACATAGAAGTGACAGAGAGGATAGAAAGATATGATTTTGATTATAGGGGGAGCATATCAGGGAAAACACAGATATGCAGTAGAACATTATCCTGACAGAACCATATATTATGTGCAAAGTCTGATAAAAGAGGCTTTGGAAAAGCAGACCGACCCTGCCTTGTATATAGAGAAGCTTGCGAAGGAAGAGCCGGAGGCTGTATTTACGCTGGATGATGTGGGATGCGGCATTGTACCCATAGATAAGAAAGACAGAGACTATAGAGAAACAGCTGGTAGAATTGGATGCAATCTGGCAGCACAGGCACAAAGAGTGATCCGGGTCTGTTGTGGAATAGGACAGGTAATAAAATGAAGATTTATCTGATACGGCATGGTATGACAGCAGGAAACCGGGAGAAAAGGTACGTAGGATGTCATACGGATGAAGATTTGTGTGAGGAAGGAATTGCTCAGATACAAAGTAATGAATACCCCAGGGTGGACCGTCTGTATGTCAGTCCTTTAAAAAGATGCATAACAACAGCAGAATTAATATATCCCCATATGCCCATGGTTACTAATGTGAAATTAGAGGAAATGGATTTCGGGGATTTCGAGTATAAGAATTATCATGAACTGAATGGAAATGCTGCGTATCAGGCATGGATAGACAGTGGCGGCAGGACTGCCTTCCCAAATGGGGAGGGCAGGGAACAATTCAGCAGACGCTGTGTAGAAGGATTTTGGGAGTGCCTGGCGGATTGTAAGGATACAGACCGGGTTGCATTCGTGGTACATGGTGGAACGATTATGGCAATCATGGAACAATATGGAGAACCAAAGGGTGAGTACTATAAATGGCAGATTGCAAATGGCGCATATTTGTCATTAGAGGTTATGAAAAGCCTGTAAGTGTCCGATATATTATGTAATTAGTAAGAAAGAATAGATAAAGGGGGATGCCATTATGAGAATCAACAGTTCCAGAAATTCTCTTGCAAGAGCCAGAATGATTCGATCAGCCAACAGGCAGAGAAGAACAAAGGTGCTGCGCAGCCAGACGAATAAAACGGATAAGGGCAATATTTCATCTGGTACAACAAGGACAGATACATCAACATCCAGTCAGATCACGCTGTATGAGAATATGGAGAAAGCAGCTAAGGCGCTGCAGACAAGTGTAAAGAATCTGCAAAATATTAATTTGGGCACAGATACAGATAAGGAAGACACACAGGATTCCATTAAGAAAAAGCTATTAGAGCAGATAGATGAATTTGTGGGAGATTACAATTCGCTCTATAAATCATTAGATCAGGCGGGTGGTACAACGAACACCATGTTCCAGAAACAATTAAAATCTTTGTTTACCACTAACCAGAAGAAGCTTGCAGAAATTGGCATTACTATGGATGCAAAGGGAACTCTCAGCGTTGATTCCAAGACACTGGAAGCAGCCGGCGTAGATAAGTTGCAGAAGATATTCTGTGATAAGGACAGCTATGCGGCTGAGATAAGCAGCAAATGTGAAACCATAAAAATCTGTGCAAATTCTACAATTAAAGTATTAAACCGCATGTATGGCACACAGACCGCTTATAACCGTTATGGGATCAATGGTTATTACTATGGAAGCTCTGGAAGCAGGTATAATGCAAAAAGTTAAGTAAAAGGAATTTCCGGATAACGGAAATTCCTTTTTATAATACGATAGTAATGAAAATTCCTGATGCAAAATGCTTGCATTATGAGAGCAAAAAAAGGATAATGATAAGAAAAACGGAGTGAGGATCATATATGGGATTTGATAAGAAGAAAATTAAACAGATCAGGCAGCTTATGCTTTTGGCAGCAATTCTGATATTGGGGCTGATTTACAGTCAGGAGGTTTTCAATGCAATCAGTATGTTGGTTGGGATTATGAAGCCTTTTATATATGGAGGTGTCATTGCATTTGTGCTTAACATCCCACTGTGTCAGATAGAAGATTATATTCTGGCGGGCTGGAAGGGAAGAAGCGCAGATAAGGCGAAAAGACCGGTTGGTATCATATTAAGTATTCTGTTCGTGATTGTACTGATTACGATTGTCATTGCAACAGTTGTTCCACAGGTGGCAAAGACTGCTATGGAGCTGGGAAATAAAATACCACAGTTTACGGACAAACTACTCAGAGAGCTGGAGCAGCTGACTGTAAATTATCCACAGATTCAGGGCTATGTAGATGAACTTGCAACGATGCAGATAGACTGGGAGAGTCTAGCGCAAAGAGGTTGGGAATTCCTGCAAAGCGGGATGTCCAGCGTACTATTTTCTACTGTATCAGTGGCAGGAAGTATTATCAGCGGTATTTTAAATGTTGTGATTGGTTTTATATTTGCCATATACATTCTTGGACAGAAGGAAACGCTGGGAAGCCAGTGCAGGAGAGTCATACGTGCTTATTGTCCTCCAAGGATAAATGATATGGTTTTGAAGGTCTGCTCCCTTGGATACCGTAATTTCTCAAATTTTATATCAGGGCAGTGCTTGGAAGCAGTTATTTTAGGCTGTATGTTTGTGATTACAATGACAATTTGTAGAATGCCATATGCCATATTGGTTGGTGTGTTGATTGCTTTTACAGCTTTGATCCCGATTGTGGGAGCTTTTATAGGCTGTGTGGTAGGTGCATTTCTGATTATGGTGGATAATCCGATGAAGGCAGTGGCATTTGTCGTTATGTTCCTGATTCTTCAACAGGTAGAGGGTAATCTGATCTATCCTAAAGTAGTAGGGAATAAAGTAGGATTGCCATCCATATGGGTATTAATGGCAGTCAGCGTGGGCGGAAGTCTATTTGGTATTCCTGGAATGCTGTTCTTTATCCCACTGGTTTCTACGTTGTACATGTTGTTAAGGGACAGCGTGAATGCAAGAAATAACAGGCAGTATCGTCAGACCGGACGCAGAAGACATTCTCCGGCAAAAGAGAAACATAGTGATACAGCGGAAAATAAAAAATAATTTATAGAAAACCGACATTTGAAAATTGTGTAAAATGTCGGTTTTTAATTTTAATTTTGTAAAATGATTGTAAAATTACTATATATGTAATATAATAATTTATATAAAAACAGTTATTTCTATTGACTTTGGACTAAATAACTGTTATAAAGGATTAATTGTGCATAAAATCAGGCAAGGCAGGGCACATACGAAAGGAAGAAAAGAATTGAAGAAAAAAATACTGACATTGGTTCTGACAACGGTTTTAATTGTTTCTGCATTAGCAGGATGTGGAAACGTTACCAAAAGTGAAGAAGCCAATGAAACACAAAACGAACAGACAACACAGGATGAACAGCCGGAATCTGGTACAGTGTCCTTGACTGTATGGGCAGAGGAAAATAATTTTGAGATGCTTACACAGATGATAGACGGCTTTAAACAAAAGTATGCAGGTCAGGCAGACTTTGATATCTCGCTGGTACAGCAGAGCGATTCAACTACGAAGGATACGATACTGGGAGATGTACATGCAGCGGCAGATGTGTTCTCATTCCCGGATGACCAGTTGATCAGCCTTGTTGCTTCAGGCGCATTGGAACCGGTACCGAATGCGGATGTGATCAGCAGTGCCAATCTGGAAGAATCAGTAGCCGCAGCATCTTATAATGGGGTATTGTATGGATATCCGATGACAGCGGATAATGGATATTTCCTGTATTATGATAAGAGTTATTTTACGGAAGACGATGTGAAGACTATGGATCGTATCCTGGAAGTTGCAGAAGCAGCAGGGAAGGAGTTCTCAATGGAACTTACATCAGGCTGGTATCTGTATTCATTCTTTGGCGGTACAGGCATGGATTTTGGCATTAATGATGATGGCGTAACGAATCATTGTAACTGGAATACAACAGAAGGAAGCATAAAAGGTGTGGATATTGCCCAGGCTCTTGTAAATATCACATCCAGTCCGGCTTTTGTCTCAGAAGCTGATGGTGACTTTACAGCTGGTGTAGCTGATGGCAGTGTCATAGCCGGTATAAGTGGTGTATGGAATGCCGTAGCCGTGAAAGAGGCATGGGGTAGTAACTATGGGGCAGTAAAACTTCCGACCTATACATGTGCAGGACAGCAGGTACAGATGTCTTCTTTTACCGGATATAAAATGATGGGTGTAAATTATTATTCAGAGCATAAGGAATGGGCATGTAAACTGGCTGACTGGCTTACCAATGAAGAGAATCAGACAATCCGTTTCCAGCAGAGAAGCCAGGGACCTTCCAATATCAATGCAGCAGCTTCAGATGAAATAGGCAAGGATCCTGCAATTGCAGCGGTAATTGACCAGGGACAGTATGGTAATCTGCAGCGTGTAGGTAACAGCTACTGGGATGCCTGTACGGATTTTGCAAATACAATTTTAAATGGTAATCCGGAAGGAAAAGACTGGCAGGAAATTATGGATACACTGGTGGATAAAATTACAGCATCCGTGGTCGGCTGATAAAGGAAGGTAAAGACTTATGCAGAAGAAGGCAAGAATCAGTATAAAGTATATTATTTTAATTCCCGTATTTATTCTGGGAATCGTAAGTATTTTCTCCAATGTAGAAGCGATAATGAACATTAGGAGAGTCAATACGAATGCAACGGAGATTACAGATACGTATATGGTAAGAATCTCTGAACTGGAGAAGATACAAAGAGAGACACAGAATCTCCACAAGCTGGCATTGTCACATATTATTGCCACGAATCTGGATACAATGATTGAATTGGTTGATTCTGTACGTCAGGAAGAAGAAGTAGTCCAAAACTATCTTGATGATTACCAGAAATATCTGACGCAGGAGGATCAGGCTGCATTTGAACAGCTGCAGGCTGATTATACAGACATGAACTATGAAATAGCCAATCTGATGGCATATAGTGCAAATTCCCAGAATGAAGCCGCTTATGCACTGGCAAATGGTGCAATTGCAGACTACAGCAACAGCATGCAGCAGCAGATTGATATTATGGTAGAGAGCGCAAATGCCGGCTCGGAAGAAGCCAAGAACCAGCTGACGGCGACATACCAGGCTGCTATCATGAGAAACACGATAACTATCACGATTAGTATTATATCCCTGATTGCTGCATTGTTCTGTGTATTTTATCAGATCATCCGCAAGCTGGCAATCACGAACAAGGAATTGAACAGTATCATTAAAGGTATTGAGAATGGACAGGGAGATTTGACCAGAAGAGTCAGTATCCTTTCCAATGATGAAATCTCTGATCTTGGAAATGGTATCAACACATTTATGGATAAGTTGCAAAGTATCATGAAAATGATCATTGAGAATACAACAGAGATGGAGAACGTTGTAAGCGAAGTGCAGGAAAGCGTAAAGGCATCCAATGACAGTGCTTCCGATCTTTCAGCAGTAACAGAAGAGCTGGCTGCTACCATGCAGGAGGTTGGCAATTCAGCAGGGACGATTAATCAGAATGCTGATTCCGTACGTGATGAAGTAGATACAATAGCAGAAAAATCCATCGGAATCAATGATTATTCCAAAGAGATGATGAACAATGCAAATCAGATGGAATCAAATGCCAGAAAGAACATGGAAGAGACCGGAATCAAGGTCAAAGAGATTCTTGATGTTCTGAATCAGGCAATCGAAGACAGTAAGAGCGTAGATCAGGTCAATAGCCTAACCAATGATATACTGAGTATATCCAGCCAGACCAATCTGCTGGCATTGAATGCTTCTATAGAGGCAGCAAGAGCCGGAGATGCAGGTAAAGGCTTCGCTGTTGTGGCAGAGGAGATCAGACAGCTGGCAGATTCCAGCAGACAGACTGCAAACCGTATTCAGGAGATCAACGGCATTGTAACGAATGCTGTACATAATCTGTCCGGTAATGCAAACAACCTGGTAGATTACCTGAATGAATCTATTTTACCGGAATTTAAGAATTTTGTGGATTCCGGGGTACAGTATCGTGAGAATGCAACTTATATTGAATCTGTCATGAATGAATTTACAGAGAAGACAGATGCACTCAAGAATGCGATGGATGAAATCGCAGGTTCTATCAGCACGATCACAGATGCTATTTCAGAAGGTGCCAAGGGCGTTAATGGTGCAGCTGAGAGTACACAGCTTCTGGTTGTTGATATGGAGAAGATCAGCAGCCGTATGGATAAGAATGCGGCCATTGCCAAGGCATTACAGAAAGAAACAGATATTTTTACAAACTTTTAATCTGGGCGATAAGGGGAATTCCGCATTTGCAGGGATTCCCTTTTTTGCTTGCTTAATTCTATAAAACTATTATAATAAATAGTATATATTTTGACAAAAAGCAGAAAGGCATGGCCGTTAAAATGAATAAATGCATCATTGTGGGCGCAGGAGAATTTGATATAGACAACTGGAGCTGTGAAAAGGACGATTATGTAATCGCAGCTGATGCCGGCTGGATGATACTGGAGCAGCTGGGAATTGTCCCTGATCTTTTAATCGGCGATATGGATTCTTTAGATGAAAATGGTGTAGAACCGAAGTGTTCGTATGATTGTAAAGTAGAGATTCTGCCTACCCATAAAGATGATACAGATATGCTGGCTGCAATCCGCAAGGGGCTTGGACTTGGATATAGACAGTTTCAGATATATGGAGGGCTTGGAGGACGGCTCGATCATACAATCGCCAATATACAATGTCTTTTATTCCTTCATAACAGGGGTGCGAAGGGTATCCTCTATGGAAAACATTGCACGTTACAGCTGCTGGTCAATGGGAAGGTCACGTTCCCAGCAACTAGGACGCATTGTATTCGCATATAGGGATTGCAGAGGCGAAGAGGAGAAAGGGACTTTGCTATACAGTTGATAGGGCAGACCTGAATCCGGAATTCCCAATCGGTGTCAGTAACGAGTTTACAGGATGTGAAAGCAGTATTGAGGTAGAGAATGGTATGCTACTTGTGTATACAGATAAAGGCTAAGGGGGTAAATATGATTTATACATTTTGTCAATGGTTGTTTTTCTTTTATTTTTACTGTTTCCTTGGATGGATATGGGAGACATGCTATGTATCCGTGTTAAAAGGACATTAGGGTGAACAGGGATTTGTATGATACCCTTTTTCCTTCCTTTGAGCAATTATCGTGCTGATCTTTACACTGCCATACAGGACGAATGCAGTAGCTGTTTTCTTTATGGGAATGATCAGCGCAACCATACTGGAATATGTAACTGGCGTGGTAATGGAGAAGCTGTTCCATGTCAGATATTGGGATTACAGCAATCAGAAATTGAATCTGAATGGACATATCTGTCTTACGTCGTCTCTGGCTTGTGGGCTTCTGTCTTTAACTACGGCATAAGCCGGTTGAGAACATGGTGCTTGGATTCAACAGTAATGTATTAGAAGCAGTCTGTTTCCTGCTGACTGTGTATATATCTATTGATATGGCAGAATCTGTACGTGAAGCTCTCAACCTGAAGGAACTGTTGATGAGTCTGGAAGAGAATAATGCAGAGTTCCGCAAGCTCCAGAAACATATGGAAGTTCTGTCGGCGTTCTACGGTACGGAGATTAAGGAACGGTCAGAAGTAGGTCTTAAAAAGCTGAACGCTGTTGTAGAGGCAGGTAAAGAGAAGTATGCGCGTGTAGGAGAAGGCAAGAAACAGATGGTATTCAGTCTGAAGAACAAAGAATTCAACAGAATGAATGGTCTGTTACAGCGTAACCCGGCTGCAGTATCCAAGATGCATGAACAGGCATTCTCTAAGTTAAAGGAACTCACCCGCAGGGATGAGAGCAAAGAAGCATAAGCTGAAAGGCATGGTTATTCATATGAAAGAGAAGATAAAGAACCTGTATCGCCAATGGTTCCGTGATACAGACGTAGACAGGCGGATCTATAACTGGGTTCTTACAATAGCTATTATTTCACTTGCAATAATTATCATAGTAGAAGCAGGTATGCAGTATGAATGGGATGGGCTTATGGCAATGATCGTATTGCTGCTTTATCTGGTTATTATGTTCATACTGGCAAACATGTATCCGCACAAACTTAAACTGCTCTTTTCCTTTATTACAGTGCCAATAAATCTTGCAGTTTTCCCATTTATGTTTCTTTTGGCAGAGGGCGGTGGAATACGTTCCGGTATGCCTGTATGGATGGCAATGGGGCTTTTACTGCTATTTATGACTGCGGATGGATTCTGGTTTGTCCTGCAGGTTATTGTAACTGTAATGGTAGACTTCTTCTTGTTCCTGGCTTCTTATCTGAATCCTGATATGATCAAGGAAGTAGACAATCCGTTTTATTATTATGAAGATAATTTAATTGCAATCTGCATAGTATCGCTGTGTATTGGATTTATGATCAGATACCAGAGAAAGGTTCTTGAGAGCCAGAATGGGAAAATCGAACAGACTTTGGCACAGATCCGCCAGGAGAAGAGGCGTACAGAGAAAATCAGTGCAGAAAAAGATAAGATTATGGAAGATTTATCTTACAATGTCAGAACACCTCTTAATATCATCGTTGGTATGTCAGATATGGCGAAACAGAATATTGAAGATACGGACAAAGTAAAAAAATGTCTGGACAAGATCAGTGAATCTTCCTGGCAGATGCTGCAGATTATGAATCGCATTTTGCAGATAGGGGAATATGGAACAAAGAATTATCTGGATCCGGATGAACTGATAAGCCATTGTGAAGATGGCAGATTATATCGGGATGCGGATGGAGCTTTGATGCTCAATGCCAGAAACAGGAATATTCTGGTTGTGGAAGACAATGATATTAATGTAGAGATTATAGAGAATATTCTTCAGAAGACATATGCCAAAGTAACCTGTGCCAAGACGGCAGAGGAAGCAATACAGCTTATTGAGGCATCGGGAGAATTTGAATATGATCTGATATTGATGGACATTCAGCTTCCGGGGATGGATGGTTACAGTGCAGCACGCAGTATCAGGAGTATGGACAGGGCAGATGCCATAGTACTCTGTTTTACATGATCAAGATGCCTGACGCCTAGGACGGATAAGGCATTTGTGGCATGAATGCACATATAGCCAAGCCGATTATAGTAGAAGAACTGTATACGAAGCTTTATTATTACTTATTTGTCGCAAAGATTAAAATTATATAAAAGAAATGGGGAATAGGAATGAAGAGAGAAAAATTAGACAGACTGGGAGAAATCCTGCAGGAAAGTGTGAACAAACATGAAATTGCAGGTGGCAATCTTCTGGTTATGCATCATGGAGAAGAGATATACTATGCACAGGCAGGCATGGCAGATATTGCACAGGGAAAAGGCATAGAAAGAGACAGCCTATTCAGATTGTATTCCATGTCAAAGCCGGTAACGTCAGCAGCAGTCATAAGCATATTTGAGAGGGAATTGTTGATCTGCTTGATCCGATTTCCAAATATATCCCGTCTTTTGCAGAGTCCATGGTTGCTACAGAGCATAGGGATGAGAAGGCGGTAAGGCAGGTTAAGGTGCAGTAAAGGATTGCCCTGTCCATTATTATCAGGATTGTAGCATAATGGATCCTGATCCTGCAAGCAAAGATACAGCAGTTGTATATGAGGAACTGGATAAGAGACTTTATTCTGATAATCCCATGTCTACACTCGCTGGAATTTGCTGATAAGCTTGGCAGATGCAGGCTTGCATATCAACCAGGCAGTCAGTGGCGTTATGGAACCAGTGCAGATATTCTGGGAGCTGTTGTAGAAGCAGCCAGTGGTAATGGTTGATTTGAGAATTCCGGTGAAAAGAATTTTTCCAGCCGCTTGCGCGTTGTGATACAGATTTCAAGGTTAAGCACGATGCAT
>SCPN01000792.1_pt1 | contig 20020 bp, 24 predicted proteins | sample 6106831 | NCBI WGS metagenome assembly SCPN01 (sample SAMN10720447, study PRJNA508395) | human gut metagenome | isolation source: Participant 1, 0 month
TTCCGGAACCCGGGCGGAAAAGCATTCAACCGCAGAAAAGATATGGGTGAGATTTCCGGAAAACGGGCGGACCGGATTTTCCTCGTACCGGATGATCCGGGAAACGAAGATCCGCAGGCGATCTGTGAGGAGATCGGCGGGTACATAGCAAAGGAAGGTGCATCCTTCCAGATCCGCATGGACCGCGGAGCAGCAATCCGGGAGGCGATTCTTGGCGCCGTACCGGGAGAGGTTGTTCTGATCCTTGGAAAAGGCGCGGACGTGACGATGCACGTCAGGCTCTGAAATGTTGCCGTACCAGTCCAGATGCAATCTATGCAAAAGAGGCGCTTGCCGAATATGGAAATGCATTTGCCGAAGCGGCAACGGCTCGTGAAACAGAAGAATAGAAGCAAAAACAGAAAAAACAGAGCAAAAAAGACACGGAACAGAAAAATCCGTGTCTTTTTTGCGTCTGGCGGCAGCAGAAATGAAAATCAGACAGGAAATTTGGCGGATACATCCTACAAAATGTAGAAAAGAAGGACAGAAACTAGCCCGTATGACGAAAAGTTGTTAAAAATATAACGAACGAAAGTTAGACGTGTGAAACTAAACACAGAAAGCAAAAACCCGGGAACCATGCGGAAAAAGACGAATTCTGCGGGATGAAGGACAAAGCTGTAAGTTTTTGGAAAGAATTCTTGTGAAAAAGAACAAAAAATGGTATAATTGTATTGAAATATATCCAGAACACCCCTTCTGGAAGCTACGGGCTCAGTGAGAAAAAAGATTTCACGAAAATGCTCGAAAAAAACACTTGTTAAATTCTTGTCATAGTGCTATGATAAGGAAAGTGAAAAATTTATCAATCACAAAAACCAACTAGGGGTATTTTAGAAAGGAGTATTTATGAGCAGCAAGATTACCATCATTGGAGCTGGAAGCGTTGGATCTACGATCGCCTATACACTGTCGAACGAAGACATCGCGTCTGAGATTGTTCTCATCGATATTAACAAAAAAAAGGGAGAGGTTATGGATATCGCGCAGGGTACCTGCTTCCGCGATCCGGTCTCCATCATCGCAGGTGAGTATGAGGATGCCAAGGACTCTGATATCGTAATTATTACTTCCGGTATTGCAAGAAAGCCTGGCCAGACCCGTATTGAGCTGACCCAGACCAATGTAAACATCTTAAAATCCATCACACCGGAAATCGTAAAAGCGGCTCCGAATGCCATCTACATCATTGTAAGCAACCCGGTTGATATCATGACCTACGTGTTTACAAAGATCTCCGGACTTCCGGAAAACCAGATCCTTGGTTCTGGTACCATGCTGGATTCCGCGAGACTTCGCTGCGGACTGTCTGAACACCTCAACATTGCCCAGAAAAACATCCACGCTTACGTATTCGGTGAGCACGGCGATACTTCCTTCATTCCGTGGAGCGGCGCTTACGTTTCCGGTGTCAGTCTGGACGAGTACTACGAGACCGTAGAAAAAATGGGCAGGAACGTAACCAAGATCGACAAAGATGCTATGCTGGAGTACGTAAGAACTTCCGGCGGACAGGTTATTGCAAACAAAGGGCTACTTTCTATGCAGTATCTGTTGCAGTATGCAAACTGGTAGCAACCATTCTTTCTTCTTCCGATTCTGTAGCAACCGTATCTTCCATGATGCACGGTGAGTACGGCATCGAGGATGTATGCTTAAGCACACTGACCCTCGTTGGACCGAAAGGCGTACAGGGCAAGATTCCGATGCGTATGACAAAAGAGGAAGTAGAAAAACTCAAAGCAAGTGCCGACGCATTAAAAGCAGTTATCGCACAGATCGAGCACTAAGAGCGGGCAATAAGCTCAAAACATAAAATTTATGGCAGTGGCAGAAAGTGCGAAAGAGCGGTATCTCCCACTGCCTTAACGTGCGCCTGAAGAAATTTTCCGCCGGGTGTACATAAAAAGAGTACCGGAAACTTTTCCGGTGCCGGACAGAAGATACCGCAGGAAAAATGGAAACCAACAGGAGCAAGTAAGAAAGGAGCAATTCCATGACCTACAGTTATTTTCCGGGCTGTACGCTGAAGAACAAAGCAAAAGATCTGGATCACTATGCCAGAGAGTGCGCAAAAGTTCTGGGATTTGAACTGGAAGAAATTGAAAACTGGCAGTGCTGCGGAGCTGTGTATCCACAGGCATCCGATGAAATCGCCACAAAACTTTCTTCGGTTCGCGCCTTAGCAGACGCCAAAGAAAAAGGACAGGATCTGATCACAGTCTGTTCCGCCTGTCATCACGTGATCAAACGCGTAAACGATGACATGGCGAATGTAGAAGACATTCAGACAAAAGTAAACAACTACATGGCTCTTTCCGAGCCATATCTTGGCGAAACGAAAGTACTTCATTATCTGGAAGTGCTGCGTGACGTCGTTGGATTTGACAAGATCAAAGAGAAAGTGGTAAATCCATTAAAAGGAAGAAAAATCGGCGCATATTACGGCTGTATGCTGCTTCGTCCGAGCACCACAATGCAGTTTGACGATCCGGAAAATCCGACAATCATTGAAGACTTTATCAAGGCCCTTGGCGCAACACCGGTCGTATATCCGATGAGAAATGAGTGCTGCGGCGGCTACATATCCCTCAAAGAAAAGAAAATGGCATCCAACATGGTAGACCAGATCATGGCATCCGCATCCTACAAAGGAGCAGAAGAACTGATCACTGCATGTCCGCTTTGCATGTACAACCTGCGCAATAACGGAACAAAAGAAGGTCTTCCGGTTACCTACTTTACCGAGCTTCTTGCAGAAGCACTCGGCATCAAAGAGGAGGTGCAGGCATGAAAATTGCAACATCCGATGAAATCCGTGCCATCGCCGGTGTGGATACCAGAAAATGTATGAAATGCGGTAAATGTTCCGCATCCTGTCCTGCTTATAACGAAATGGACATCCGTCCGCATCAGTTTGTATCTTACGTACAGAACGGCGATGTGGAAGCACTGATGAACTCCAAGTCCATCTGGAAATGCCTCTCCTGCTTCGCATGTGTAGAGCGCTGTCCAAGAGACGTAAAACCTGCCAAACTGATCGAGGCAGTTCGTCTTTCCGTGATCCGTCAGAGAGAGAGAATTATCTTTCCGGATGAAATTCCGGCTCTTCTGGATGATGAGACTCCGCAGCAGCTTCTGATGAGTGCATTCCGTAAATATAGAAAGTAAAAAACAACCCATCCACAGAAAGGTGAGAGAAAAGTGCAAAGAATAGGAGTATTTGTCTGCCACTGCGGTACAAATATTGCGGCTACGGTTGATGTCAAAAAAGTTGTTGACGTCATCAGCAAAGAGCCGGGTGTTGTTCATGCAGAGGATTATCAGTATATGTGTTCCGAAACAGGTCAGCAGAAAGTGATCGATGCCATTCAGAATGAGCATCTGACCGGCGTTGTCATCTGTTCCTGCTCTCCGCGTATGCATGAAGGAACGTTCCGCAAAGCAGCAGAAAAAGCGGGCCTGAACCCGTATCAGCTGGAGATTGCAAACATTCGTGAGCAGTGTTCCTGGATTCATAAAGACATGGAAGAGGCTACCGAGAAGGCCGTAATTCTGGCCCGTGCAGCCGTTGCTAAAGTTATGCTGGATACCCCGCTTACCCCGGGCGAGAGCCGCGTTGTAAAACGTGCGCTGGTGATCGGAGGCGGTATCGCAGGTATTCAGACTGCACTGGATATCGCAGATGCAGGCTATGAAGTAGATATCGTAGAGAAGACCCCGAGTATCGGCGGAAGAATGTCACAGCTTGACAAGACATTCCCGACCCTCGACTGTTCTTCCTGTATCCTGACTCCTCGTATGGGAGAGGTAAACGCGCATGAGAAGATCAACATCTATACCTACAGCGAGGTAGAGAGCGTTGGCGGATTCGTCGGTGATTTCAAAGTAGACATCCGTAAGAAAGCAAGATACGTAGATATGGACAAATGTACCGGATGCGGACTCTGTCAGGAGAAATGTCCTTCCAAGAAGAACCTGAGCGAGTTCAACAGAGGCCTGTCCAACCGTACTGCAATCTACACACCGTTCGCACAGGCAGTTCCGAACGTACCGGTTATTGATACTGCAAACTGTATCCACTTCAAAACCGGAAAATGCGGTATCTGCTCCAAAGTCTGTGCAGCAGGTGCAGTAAACTACGACCAGAAAGATGAAGTAATCACCAGAGAGTACGGCGCAATTGTTGTGGCAACTGGTTTCGATACCATCAGTCTGGACAAGTTTGACGAATATTATTACAACCAGAGCAAAGACGTAATTACCTCCCTTGAGATGGAGCGTCTGATGAATGCTGCCGGCCCGACAGGCGGTAAAGTAGTACGTCTTTCCAACGGCGAGCATCCGAAGGATATCGTATTTATCCAGTGTGTCGGTTCCCGTGACGTGACCTGCAGAGGAAAGAGCTACTGCTCCAAGATCTGCTGTATGTACACCGCAAAACAGGCTATGCTGGTGCGTGACCATTATCCGGATGTCAACGTACATGTCTTCTACATTGATGTTCGTACCCCGGGTAAAAACTTCGATGAGTTCTATCGCCGTGCGGTAGAAGAGTTCAATGTAGACTACATCAAAGGCCAGGTAGGAAAAGTATCCGAGGCTCCGAACGGACGTCTTCTGGTACAGGGTTCCGACCTGCTTGACAACCGTCAGATCAAAATGGAAGCAGACCTTGTTGTCCTTGCAACTGCTATCGAGCCGAGCAAAGATGCAAGAAAACTGGCTACCATGCTGACTGCAAGTATGGATACCAACGATTTCTTTACTGAGGCACACGCAAAACTGCGTCCGGTAGAGTCCCCGACCGCAGGTGTCTTCCTCTCCGGCGTATGCCAGGGACCGAAAGATATCCCGGAGACCGTTGCACAGGCAGGAGCTGCTGCTGTCAAAGTAGTCGGACTGCTGGCAAAAGACAAACTGACCACCAACCCGTGTACAGCAGAATCCAATCCGCTGTTCTGTAATGGATGTGCATCCTGTGAAAAAGTCTGCCCATACGGCGCAATTTCCTACGAAGACCGTCAGGTCAACGACCATGGAATCCGTGAAACCAGACATGTGGCAGTCGTTAACGGCGCACTTTGCCATGGATGCGGTGCATGTACCGTTGCATGTCCGTCCGGCGCTATGGACCTGAAAGGATTCTCCAATAGACAAATTCTCGCGGAGGTAGATGCAATATGCCGATAGATAACAACGAAAACAAAGAATTTAAGCCAGTCATCGTGGCATTCTGCTGCAACTGGTGCTCCTACGCAGGAGCAGACCTAGCAGGAACCAGCCGTCTTTCCTATCCGGCAGACGTAAAGATCATCCGTGTTCCATGTTCCTGCCGTGTCAATCCGCTCTTCATCTTAAGAGCATTCCAGAAGGGCGCTGACGGAGTCATCCTCTGCGGATGCCATCCGGGAGACTGCCATTACAGCACAGGAAACTATTATGCAAGAAGACGTATGACCCTGCTGTTCTCCATGCTGGATTACATGGGCGTTGAGAACGGACGTACCCGTGTGGAATGGGTATCCGCCGCAGAAGGTGTGAAATTCTCCCAGACCATGAACGAGTTCATCGAGCAGGTTACAAGCCTTGGTAAGAATGTCAGATTGGAGGATTTACGATGCAAGAAAAATTAGTATCCCGCGCAAAAGAGCTTCTGTCTGACGGTACCGTAGTCCGTGTTCTTGGCTGGAGAAAAGGTGACACTGATTTCAGTGCAGAGCCTGCATTCTTCGAGACTGCCGAGAGCCTTTCCGAGTTTACCTACGACGGATCTGCGGCGCAAACCTTAGCAAATACATGATTAAAGCATCGAAAGAAGAAGGAAAAACACTCGTTTTCTTAAAACCGTGTGATACTTACAGCTTTAATCAGTTAATCAAAGAGCATCGTGTGGATCGCGAGAAAACCTATATCGTCGGCATCGGCTGCGATGGAAAACTCGATATCGAAAAGATCCGTGAAGCAGGATGCAAGGGTATTACCGCTGTAACAGAAGACGGCGATACCATCAAAGTGGCAACTGTTTACGGCGACAAAGAGCTCGCAAGAGAGGATGTTATCCTGGAAAGATGCAAAGCCTGCAAGGGCGGAAAACACGTTGCCTACGACGAGCTGGCAGAGAACTGCGACGAAGAGAAACCGGCAAAAGAAGGCCGTTTTGAACTGGTTGAGAAGCTCGAGGCAATGGCTCCGGAAGAGCGTTTCGCATTCTGGCAGAACGAACTGTCCCGCTGTATCCGCTGTAATGCATGCCGTAACGTATGTCCGGCCTGCAGCTGTATCAAATGTGTCTTCGATAATGACCGTTACGATACCGCACAGAAAGCAAATACGACTACATTTGAAGAGCAGATGTTCCACATTATCCGTGCATTCCACGTTGCCGGACGCTGCACCGACTGTGGCGAGTGTTCCCGTGTATGTCCGCAGCACATTCCGCTGCACCTGCTGAACCGTAAATTCATCAAAGATATCGACGAGTTCTACGGAGAGTATCAGGCAGGCGCCGATACCGACAGCCGTGCACCGCTCACCAACTTCACACAGGAAGATGTAGAGCCAAGTATCGTTAAGGAAAGGGGTTAAGGGATGTATCAGATTAGCAGAGAAAAAATGCCGGAGCTCCTTGCCGCTGTTGCAAAGGAGATGGATCTTTTCCTTCCGGTACAAAACAATGGAATTACCAATTTCGGTTTCTGGACCGAGGACGCAGACGTGGATCTCGATACCTTAAAAACCGTAAAATCCCCGAAAGATGCCTTTTTCCCGCAGAGTGAAATTCTTTACTCCTGCTATCAGAAGGCAAATAAAACCAGCATTGAACCGGCTGCATTAAAAGACGCACCGTTTGCTATCTTCGGCGTTCGTCCGTGCGATGTCAGAGCGTTCGATGTTCTGGACCGCGTTTTCTTAAGCGAGCCTGCAGACGTTTACTATGCAGCAAGAAGAGAGCACGGCATCGTTGTTTCCCTGGCTTGTCATGAGCCGGAAGACAGCTGCTTCTGTAAAACCTTCGGCATCGATGCTGCAGAACCGGCAGCAGATGTTGCTATGTGGCAGGTAGCTGACGGTTATGCATGGGAAGCAAAAACCGAAAAAGGCCAGAAACTGACCGAGCTTGTAAAAGCTTACCTGACCGAGCAGGATCTTACCAAAGAAGTAGAGGCTGAGAAAGAAGCAATCCGTACTCTGATCGACAAGATGCCAAACAGCAACCTTTCCCTCGAGGGATGGGGCGTTGGCAAGACAAAAGAACGTTTTGACGATCCGAAGTGGAAAGAACTTCCGATGCCTGCTTAGGCTGCGGAACCTGTACGTTCTCCGCCCGACCTGCCAGTGCTACGATATCAAAGACTTTAACACCGGAAACGGTGTACAGCGTTACCGCTGCTGGGATTCCTGCATGTACTCTGATTTCACCATGATGGCAGCAGGAAACAACCGTACCACACAGCTGCAGCGTTTCCGTCAGCGTTTCATGCACAAACTGGTATACTTCCCGGACAACAACGACGGAATGTATTCCTGCGTCGGATGTGGACGCTGCGTAGAGAAATGCCCGCAGTCGCTGAACATTGTCAAAGTAATCAAACGCATGGGAGGTACCAAGTAAATGTGCAATTGTAGTTGTGGAAGCGAAGAAAAGAAAAACGCTTTGCTGCCGCAGGTCGGTATCATCACAGATATCCGCCGCGAAACACCGGACGTAAAAACATTCCGTATCGTTCGTCCGGACGGCACCAAGCTGTTTGAACATATGCCTGGCCAGTGCGCAATGCTCTGTGTACCGGGTGTCGGAGAGGCACTGTTTTCCATTACCTCTTCCCCGACAAACAAAGAGTACCAGGAGTTCTCCATCAAGGAGTGCGGTACTTTAACGAATTATCTTCACAACATGTCCGTAGGAGATGAAATCCTGGTTCGTGGACCGTATGGAAATCATTTCCCGGTAGAAACCGTATTAAAAGGACAGGATCTGCTGTTCATCGCCGGAGGTATCGGACTTGCTCCACTGCGTTCTGTTATTAATTACGTACTGGACAATCGTGATAACTACGGTACCGTAGATATCGTTTACGGTTCCCGTTCCAAAGACGATCTGGTACAGTTAAAAGAGATCCAGGAAGTATGGGCGAAAGCAAAAGATGTCAACGTGCATCTGACGATTGACCGTGAACAGGAAGGCTGGGACGGCCATGTAGGATTCGTTCCGAATTATGTGAAAGAACTGAACATGTCCGTTGACAAAACAGCTCTGATCTGCGGACCGCCGATCATGATCAAATTTGTCCTTCAGGGACTTCAGGAGCTGGGCTATGAGAAAACACAGGTTTACACTACTTTGGAGCTTCGTATGAAATGCGGTATCGGAAAATGCGGCCGCTGCAACATCGGAGATAAATATGTCTGCAAAGACGGCCCGGTTTTCCGCTGCGACGAGATTGACGAATTACCGAACGAATATTAAACGGAGGTTGAAGAAAATGCAGGAAATGGTAAATATTTACGTTTACGGCAAGAAGTATTCCGTACCTGGCGATCTGACCATTATGACCGCTATGGAGTATGCCGGATATCAGTTAAAACGCGGATGCGGATGCCGTCACGGATTCTGCGGTGCATGTGCGACCATCTACAGAATCAAAGGAAAGAATGAGCTGAAAACCTGTCTGGCATGTCAGACACAGGTAGAAGACGGTATGTATATCGCAAGCCTTCCGTTCTATCCGATCGACAAGAGAACATACGATATCGAAGAGATCAGCGCAGAGCAGAGAGTCATGATGGATCTGTATCCGGAAATCTACAGCTGCGTTGGATGTAATGCATGTACCAAAGGATGTCCGCAGAGCCTGAACGTTATGCAGTATATTGCATACGCACAGAGAGGCGACTTCAAGAAATGTGCAGAAGAGTCCTTCGACTGCATCGGCTGCGGAATCTGTGCATCCCGCTGTCCGGCTGGTATCTCCCATCCGATGGTAGGAGAGCTGGCAAGACGTCTGAACGGAAAATACATTGCTCCGAAGTCTGAACATGTAAAGAACCGTGTAGCAGAGATCAAAGAAGGAAAATTTGATGATCTGATCGAGCAGGTTATGCAGAAACCGATCGAAGAAATGCAGGAACTTTACAACAACCGTGAGATCGAGAAATAAGGAGGGAATTTCGAATGTATACACTGGCCAATATGCAGGACTCTATTAAAAAGGTAGAAGCTACCAGAGCCCAGAGAATGGCAACAGAGCCAAGAAGAATGACAGCGGATGAGAAAGATGCCCTTCTTGCAGCATATCATCCGGACTATAAAGAGGAAGGCTTCATCACCCTGAAAGTCGGCCCGAACAAAGGTGAGAAAGTTCCGACAGAGCTCGGCTATCTGCTGGAGTCCAACAGCCGTATCCTCGGTGTTGACATCGACCTTGACAAAGTAGATTATGACGTAGATGTACTGGTTATCGGTGCCGGTGGAGCAGGTTCTTCTGCAGCTATCGAGGCTCACGAGGCTGGCGCAAACGTTATGATTACCACCAAACTGAGAATTGGTGATGCAAACACCATGATGGCAGAAGGTGGAATCCAGGCAGCGGACAAAGAAAACGATTCCCCGGCACAGCATTATCTGGATGCGTTCGGCGGCGGACACTTTGCTGCAAGACCGGAACTGCTCCGCAAACTGGTTATGGAAGCTCCGGATGCAATCTCCTGGCTGGAAAACCTGGGCGTTATGTTTGATAAAGATGAGAATGGCCGTATGGTAACTACGCACGGCGGCGGAACTTCCAGAAAACGTATGCATGCATGCCGTGACTACTCTGGAGCAGAGATCATGAGAACACTGCGTGATGAAGTCATCAACCGCGGTATTCCGGTGATCGAGTTCTCTTCCGCAGTAGAGCTGATCAAAGACGATAAGGGACAGGTTGCAGGTGCTGTTCTCCAGAACATGGAGACTGGCGAGTACCAGGTAGCAAAGGCAAAAACCGTTATCATCGCAACAGGTGGTGCGGGACGTCTTCACTACAACAACTTCCCGACATCCAACCATTACGGTGCAACCGCTGATGGTCTGATCCTTGGATACCGTGCAGGCGCTCCGCTTCTGTACCAGGATACCATTCAGTACCATCCGACCGGCGTTGCTTACCCGGCTCAGCTGTTTGGTGCTCTGGTAACCGAGAAAGTACGTTCTCTGGGCGCAATGCTCGTAAACGTAGACGGCGAAGCATTTATGCATCCGCTGGAGACCCGTGATGTATCTGCAGCAAGCATCATCCGCGAGTGCTCCGACGACCGCAACGAGGGCGTTGAGACTCCACAGGGCAAGGCTGTATGGCTGGATACTCCAATGATCGAGCTGATCCACGGAGAAGGCACCATTGAGAAGAGAATCCCGGCTATGTTCCGTATGTTCATGCAGTATGGCATCGATATGAGAAAAGAGCCGATCCTGGTTTACCCGACGCTGCATTATCAGAACGGTGGACTGGAAATCAACGGCGAAGGCTTTACCAACACCGTAAGCAACCTGCTCGTAGCAGGTGAGGCAGTTGGAGGAATCCACGGAAGAAACCGTCTGATGGGTAACTCTCTGCTGGATGTTATCGTATTTGGCCGTGATGCAGGAAAAGCTGCAGCAGCAAAAGCAAAAGACGTAACACTTGGAAAGATGAATCTGGATCATGTGGAGAAATATGCTGAGACCTTAAAAGAGGCAGGCATTGACACCGGTATGGTATCTCCGCAGCTTCTGCCGGATTATGCAGGAAAGAGACACCTGTAAAATGCAGTAACCGCGAAAAAGCGTGGCCCGGGGCAGAAATACTGTCCCTGGACACGCTTTCCGTGCTGAAAATCCATTGGATGATCGGTATGATAAAATAGCAAGGAAAGAAGGTGGAAGAATGCATTGAAATTCGAACTGGTACCATTACGGATGTGGTAGAGAAACTTTATCAATGACCGGAAACTACCATCTTCCGGAAGACGTAAAATGTGCCATCACAGGCTGCCATTACGAGAGGATGAAAGGTGTTCTGGACAAAATCGTAGAAAATTATGAGAGCAGACGCAGAACGTGCCGATCTGCCAGGATACAGGAATGGCATGTGTATTCCTGGAAATCGGACAGGATGTGCACATCGCAGGAGGAGATCTTGCAGAGGCAGTCAACGAAGGTGTCAGAAGAGGATATGACAAAGGATACTTAAGAAAATCCGTTGTCAAAGATCCGGTCAGAAGAGGAAACACCGGCGACAATACACCGGCTATGCTCTACACCGAGATCGTTCCTGGCGATCAGATCAAAGTAACCGTAGGCCCGAAAGGCTTCGGAAGCAAAATATGAGTATGATCCGTATGTTCAAACCGTCCGCAGGTCTTCAGGGAATCAAGGATTTCATCCTGGAAGTTGTTGAGACAGCAGGCCCGAACCCATGCCCGCCTATGGTAGTCGGCGTTGGTATCGGCGGAACCTTCGATAAATGTGCACTGCTTGCGAAAAAAGCACTGATGCGCCCGATCGATTCCGAGAACCCGGATCCGTTCTACGCAGATCTGGAAAAAGAAATGCTGGAGAAAGTCAACAAACTCGGCATCGGACCGCAGGGCTTTGGCGGAAAAACCACAGCCATCGGCCTCAATATCGAGACAATGCCGACTCATATTGCGGGAATGCCGTGTGCAGTCAACATCAACTGCCATGTTACCCGTCATAAAACGGAGGTGATCTGATCATGGAAAAACATATTCAGCTGCCTTTAACAGAAGAACTGGCAAAAACACTGCATGCCGGAGATACCGTATATCTGACCGGAACTATCTATACTTCCCGTGACGCCGGACATAAGAGAATGTGTGAAGCGCTCGCAAGAGGAGAAAAAATCCCGTTTGATCCGACAGACGCTACGATTTACTACGTAGGACCGACCCCTGCAAAACCAGGCCAGGTCATCGGATCTGCAGGTCCTACCACCAGCGGCCGTATGGATGCGTATGCTCCGACCATGATGTCCGTAGGCGCAAGAGGAATGATCGGTAAAGGCGCACGTCTTCCGGAAGTTGTAGAAGCCATGAAGAAATATCATGGCGTATACTTCGGAGCCATCGGCGGAGCCGGCGCACTGCTTGCAAAATGCATCAAAAAAGCAGAGCTGATCGCATACGAAGATCTTGGCGCAGAAGCACTTCGCCGTCTGGAAGTAGAAGACATGCCGCTTTTTGTTATCATCGACTGCGACGGAAATAATCTGTAATGAGATGGGAAAAGAATACTTAGAAGCGCATAAAGAAGACTAAAGGTTACATTTGTAACGACGAAATACAAGAGAGACCATAGACCCGTCTGATTATTTCAGACAGGTCTCAAGCTGAAAAGACATCAGGGCATTAACACTTGCAAGCGACTTTCGGCAGAAAAAGAAATGAAAGAGGAAGAAAAACATGACTGTAGAAATGATAAGCCACTTACTGGAAGCACTGATGATCCTGTGCTTTGGCCTGTCCTGGCCGCTGTCCATTTATAAATCCTGGACTTCAAGAACAGCAAAAGGAAAGAGCCTTTACTTTGAGGTGTTCATCTGGATCGGATATATTTTCGGTATTGCCAACAAATTTATCAGCTATATGAACAACCCGGACAAAGACTGGATCTTTTTCCTTGCATGGGCTTTCTATTTCCTGAACATTGCAGAGATCACGGTAGATATGGTGCTGTACTTCCGCAATGTAAAACTGGATAAGAAAAGAGAAGCAGAGAAATAAGACAGCGGAATACAGTTAAACTTACAGAATCCCCGGCGGTGCGGCATTTGATGCGGCATCGGCGGGGATTCTTATTTCTATACGATGACTCACACTGCGAAAAGAAAACATTGCGGGAACGCAGAAAGCAGGGTATACTTGTGTATAGAATCTGCTTGACTTAAAGTGCACTTCATAGTTTAAAATAAAGAAAGCTGGAGATTTGCGGTGTCAGAAAAGAGAAGGTTCTGATAAAGCAGAGGTTTCGGCTTTCTTTTTATGTTGTATCGTATTTGGGTGTGAAAAAAAGGAAAAAACGAAAACGAGGTGAATGCTTTGGAGGCAAGAGAGGTATTAGAAAAAGTAAAAAACAACGAAATCTCGATCGAGGAGGCAGAGAAATATTTCAAAAAAGAGCCGTTCGAGGAGATGGGATATGCTAAGCTGGATACGCACCGTGGAAATCCGGAGCGAGATTTGCGGAGGTCATTTTCTGTGCGCGGAAGGCGGATGAACATCTGCTGAAGATTTTTACGCGTCTGTACGAGCAGGATGGGGAGGTCTTCGGAACGAGAGCCAGTGAGCATCAGTATGAGCTGATCTGCGAAAAGTTTCCGGAAGTGGTGTATGATCCGCTGTCGCATATTTTAAAAATAGAAAAGAAAGACAAGAAGCGGATCGGAAAAATTGCGGTCTGTACGGCTGGAACTGCGGATATTTCCGTTGCCGAGGAGGCGGCGCAGACCGCAGAATACTTCGGTGCAAACGTTGAGCGTATCTACGATGTCGGTGTGAGCGGTATCCACCGCCTGCTGTCGCGCGTCTCGATACGATTCAAGGCGCGGCTACGTTTGTAAAGCCGTTGCCGGAATGGAGGGGGCGCTGGCGAGCGTGCTCGGCGGCTTGGTGGACAAGCCGGTGATTGCTGTTCCGACATCCGTTGGCTACGGGGCCAGCATGAACGGTCTTTCGGCGCTGCTTACGATGATCAATTCCTGCGCGAACGGAATTGCCGTCGTGAATATCGACAACGGCTATGGAGCCGGATATATTGCAACACAGATTAACAGAATGGGAGTACATCAAGATGAGTAAAAGTTTATATCTGGAGTGCAGGAGCGGAATCAGCGGAGATATGACCGTTGCAGCGCTGCTCGACCTGGGAGCAGACCGGGAAGTACTGGAGAAATCACTGGAAAGCCTGAAACTGCCGGGATACGAAATTGCGATTACAAGAGTGAAAAAGTCGGGGCTGGATGCCTGCGATTTCAATGTGATTCTGGATGCAGAGCATGAGAACCATGATCACGATATGGCGTATCTGCACGGGGATGGGGCGGAAGTGCATGACCATCCACATGATCACGAGCATCATCATGACCACGAGCATGCGCACAGCCATGACCACGATCACACAGAGGAGCATCATCACCATCATGAGCACCGCGGGCTGCCGGAGATTCTTGCGATTATCCGCAGCGGCGGTCTGACACCGGGAGCAAGAGCGCTGGCGGAGCGGATTTTCCAGATTCTTGCCGAAGCGGAAGCAAAAGCCCATGGCGTGCCGCTTGATCAGGTGCATTTCCATGAGGTGGGAGCTGTCGATTCCATCGTGGATATTGTGTCTGCCGCTGTCTGCCTGGATAACCTGGCGCCGGATGAAGTCATCGTGACGGGTCTCAGCGAGGGAAGCGGCTTTGTCAGATGCCAGCACGGCATGATCCCGGTTCCGGTACCGGCTGTTTTAAATATCGTACAGGCACATGGCCTGACCCTCGTTCCGACCGGAATCCAGGGTGAACTGGTCACACCGACCGGAGCAGCCATTGTTGCGGCAATCCGTACAAAAGAGACACTGCCGGCATCCTTCAAATGTACCAGAACAGGTCTTGGCGCCGGAAAACGGACGTATGAGCGCCCGTCACTGCTGCGTGCGATGATGCTCGAAACAGAAGAAAACGACGAGAAAGATACGATCTGGAAGCTGGAGTGCAACATTGATGACTGCACCGGCGAGGCGCTCGGCTACTGCATGGGAAAACTGCTGCGATCAGGCGCAAGAGATGTCCATTACATCCCGGTCTATATGAAGAAAAACCGCCCGGCTTACCAGCTGGATGTAATCTGTGATGATACAACGCGGGAGACGTTGGAAAATATCATATTCGCCGAGACCACCACAATCGGCATCCGCCGCTGCCGGATGGAGCGCACCGTGATGAAACGCGAGTTTGCGACAATCGCAACCGAGTACGGCCATGCGGCAGTCAAGATCTGCCGCCACGGCGAGATCGAAAAAATTTACCCAGAGTACGAGAGTGCCGCAGTAATTGCAGAAAAAAGCGGCATGCCGGTCGGCGAGGCTGGTGCGTGGATCGTACAGAAATATAAAGAAGGAAACAAAAAAGCATGAGATATTTAAAACCACATTTTTACGACCAGTTTGTATGCACCGCCGGAGACTGCCCGGATACGTGCTGTGCCGGCTGGCAGATCGTGATCGACGAGGATTCCCTGGAGCGGTATGGAAATGAGAAGAGTGAGTTTGGAAAGCGCCTGCGCAATTCGATCGACTGGGAGGAAGAGTGTTTTACCAGAACAACCGCCGCTGTGCCTTTCTGAATGATGAAAATCTCTGCGATCTTTACAAGGAACTGGGGCCGGATTCCTTATGCGACACCTGCCGCCTTTACCCGCGCCATACGGAGGAGTATGAGGGTCTGCGTGAATTATCCCTGTCCCTTTCCTGCCCGGAAGCTGCACGGATTATCCTGTCCTGCAAAGAGCCGGTGCGCTTTCTGGAGGAGGAGACCGACGAGGAGGATGATTTTGAAGAGTTTGACTTCATGATGTTCTCCCAGCTGGAAGACACGAGAGATGTTTTGTTCCGGATTCTGCAGAACCGCGAACTGCCGCTGCAGGAGCGCATGACGGCGGCAGAGCAGCTCGCAGAACAGTATCAGATCTGTATGGAGGAGCAGCGGGAGTATGATATCGATGACCTGCTTCGGAAGTATGAAAAGCATCTGGAAGAGGGAACCTTAAGCGAGTGCGTGGCGGAGAGCCTTGCGGAAAAAGGTGTGGATGCTGCATCCTTTCATGCATATGACCGCCAGGTGAAGGAACTTGCCGTTCTCCGCGGTCTCGAGCGTCTTCGTCCGGAATGGGATACTGTGCTTGACGGCACAGAAAAAGCGCTGTATCAGAACGGAGAAACCGCTTATCAGGCCATCTGTGAAGAATTCCATCGCACCTGGGGCGCTGCAGGTGAACGCCGTGCAGAGTGGGAAAACATCGGTGAGCAGCTTCTGATGTTTTTCGTCTACACCTATTTTTGCGGCGCCGTCTACGACGATATGGTCTGTTCCAAAATGGAACTCGCGCTGTTCTCTGTCCGTTGGATTCAGGAAATCCTGGTTGCACGGTGGCTGGAAAATGGAAAAACGCTTTCCATGCACGACATCGAGGAGCTTTCCTGGCGCTATGCGCGTGAGGTCGAGCATTCCGATGATAATCTGAATGCGCTTGAGGACTGGCTTTTTGAAACTTATGCACCAGAAGGCTGTGTGCTGGAGGAGGAGTAATCCTGCATCCGATAGACTTACTGCACATTTTCCCTGATGTGTGTTAAGATAGAAGCGTTGTTACAGAAAGAAAAGAGGGAAAATTATGCAGGAAAAACAAAAGAAATGGATTCTGCGCATTGCGCTTTATCTGATTGGAATTATGGTGCTGGCACTCGGTATCACACTGAATACGAAGACGAACCTCGGCGTATCGCCCATCATCTCCATGCCGTACGCCGTGGCACAGATCTTCGGCTATGAAACAGGAACCGCCGTCTTCGTGGCGTATTTGATCTTCATCGTATTACAGATCGTACTGCTGAAAGGAAAATTCCCGCCGTTCCAGCTTCTGCAGGTTGCCGCAAGTTACCTGACGAGCGCCTTTATCACCATCTTCGACCGGATTTTCCCGGCACCTGACCAGATGGGAATGCGGCTTCTCGTTCTTGTCCTTGCCATCATTCTTACGGGAATCGGCGCCGCTGTGACCGTAGACGTCAACATCGTCCCAAACCCGGCCGACGGCCTGGCAAGAGTTCTCGGCGAGCGCTGCGGAAAGAACATGGGTTTCGGAAAAAATCTTTTGATTTCTCCGCCATCGTCATTTCCCTTGCGATCGGCCTCATCGATGCCGGCCGCCCGGTAGGAATCGGAATCGGCACTGTTATAGCCATGGTCTGCACAGGAAGAGTCATCGCGGCATTCAATCATTTCGCAAAAAAGAAAATAGAAGAAATCACCATCGCCTGAGTGATCCATTCCCCTGTCGAAAAACCTTGAGTTTTCGGTGGGGGTTTGTTATAATGAAAGACAGCGAAAGAAAAATTTTTTGATTTGTCATAAGGCGTTTGTTTGCGTTATGAGAAGTGCGAAGGAGGAAGTGGCAAATGAACTTAGTTATTACGATGAGCCGCCGGTTTGGTACTGGGGCGAGTATTATTGCGAAAGAACTTTCCGAGAGACTGCATATCCCGGTATATGATAAGGACGATGTAGAGCACGGCATGCGTGAAAATGCCTTTGAATCTGAGGCGGATGCGATCCGCGAGCTGGCGAAACAGCCGTGTATTATCATTGGACGGTGTGCTTCGGAGTTTCTGAAAGATAAAAGCAACGTCATCAATATTTATGTCTGCGCGGACAAAGAGGACCGGATCAAACGTATCATGAAGCTGTTTTCCCTGACAAGAGAGGCGGCTGAGGTGATGCTGGAAGAGACAGACAAGCAGCGTGCCGAGTATTATTATAAAAATACCGGAAAGACATGGGGCGATGTCAATAACTACCATATGATCCTGAATACCTCGGATCTTGGCATCGAGAACTGTGCCGATATTCTGATGCGGTATTTTGAAATGAAAGATTATATCTAAGAGATATTTAAAAAGAAATACATAAAAAATCAGGTGCTTCCCGAAAAAGAGAAGCACCTGATTTTTTGTGCGGTTTAGTAAGCCTGATACGTATTGCCATAACTCCGGCTGGAGAAGTAATTCTGTTTCAGAACCAGGAACAGTTCGGCATCGGTTGCATATTTGTACGGATACAGATAGAAAATACCGACAAGATTGCAGGTGATTCCGGAAAGAATATACCATCCGATAAAGGAGAGATCAAGAATAAATGTATTCATCTTTTCACCGCTCATCATTTCACGGCTGATGCGGAATGCTTCTTCGGTCGAAAGTTCCGGGTAGTCGGCGAGAAGATAAGGAACCATGTGGTATTCATAAGCTTTCACAATTCCAGGAATCAGAAGAAGCAGCGACCAGAGGAATATATAAAGATTTTTTAAAAACAGAGTCCACACAGTTTTTCCATAGTAGCCGTTCTGGAATCCGAACAGTATGTTGCCAAGTCCCGCTTTTTCCATCGAGTTTTCAATGAAAAACCTCGAGCCTCCTACCTCAAATGGTGCAAGAACAAAAATACGGATCAGAATAAAGGCAAGACCAATGACAAGAAGTACAATGCCGCTGAAGACAGTAAAAACAAATTTAACCGGTCCAAGCGGGGTGAATCTTTCTGCAAAGGATTCCACATTGAAGTTATCGGAAGAAATCGTAAATCCAGATATACCGACCGAGTTAGTCTGATTGCTGTCATTGTTGGAATTTCCAGAATTAGAAGTACCGCTTCCGACCAGCAGAGTCAGAATCAGGGCGGCTACCACACAGATCCAGTAATTGCGTAAAAATGCGGCTTTTCCGCGGGTTTTCAGTTCCTCTCGAGTCCACATAAAAAAGACCTCCCTCTTAATGTAAGTGTAAACAGCAGATAATTCTGCTAAGTCACGATTATCTTACCATGGGGCAGGTGAAATATCAAGACAGCTTAAGGAAAGTTTAAGAAATTGGCAGAAAGATTAAAGTGGAAATGTGCATTCTTAAATAAAGATTTTACTTGTGAAGCGGGGATGAATGTGCTATAATCTCTCCGGTGCGTCAGAACGCAGCGGGGCCGGGTTTCTCCGGGGTGCGTTCTGAAAAAAAAGAAACCTGTACGTTGAATTGACAAAGAGAGCGAGGAATCTACGTGTATCTGACAAAGGGCGAGTTTCTGCAGAAATTTGGGATTCTGCCGCAGGAATTTGAAGAGGCAGATATTTCCTGGGAAGAACTGCTGGAAATTGCGGATGATTATGAACGGCGCCGGCCGACGCTGGAAAAGATCCGAAAAGAATTCGTAGCAGAATTTCTGCAGGACAAGGAAAAAGAGATCGGACTGCAGTCGTACCACAGCCGTCTGAAGGACACCGAACATCTGGTGGAAAAGCTGGTGCGCAAGCGCCTGGAAAATTATGCAAAATACCGGAAAATGGATGCGACAAACTATATGCGTTATGTGACAGACCTGATCGGAATCCGGGGACTTTTGCTGTATCGGGAGGACTGGGTAAACTTCCATAAATACATTATCCACTGGTTTAAAAACGATCCGGAAAAATACATCCGTGATTACGGCCGTGACTACGACCAGAACGCATCGGGCTATATGGCAGAGCCGCCGAAAGTCCATACAAGACTTGGCGATTACGCTGACATTTATGTGAACTGGATTCCGGAGGAGAACATTCTGGACCGGAAACATTACCGTGCGGTGCATTACATTGTCGTTTACCGCGGCGTCTACATTGAAATTCAGATTAAGACGCTGTTCGAGGAGGGCTGGGGAGAGATTGACCACAGCATTCTTTATCCGCGGCGCAAGGGAAACGCCATGCTGACAGAGTTTTCCGAGCTGCTGAACCGTCTGGCGGGCATGGGAGATGAGATGGGATCGTTCTACCGCCGTCTCCAGGTTGTGCCGGATGAGAAGTTCCAGAGCAAGGAAACGATCGTGCGCAAGCGTGAATTAAAACCGCAGGTCAAGGCAGCGGTGGAAAAACGCGATCTGAACGAAATTCATACGATGGATGATGCCGTCTGGAGCATACTGAAAGAATAAAACTGCTTTTCAGACATGGGAAAGGATAAAAAATGGATGGAAGAAACACGGGCCGCATGGGCTTCTCTCATGCAGCAGAGGACTCTGCGGAGAATATGATGGCGGCAGTCAAAGCCGGAAAAATCCGAAAACATCTGATGGGAAATAACTCGCCGATCCGCTACGGAACAATGGAAAAACGCGAGATGACCGAATATACAGACTTTGTCCGGACGAAACTC
>SCPN01001610.1_pt1 | contig 19969 bp, 16 predicted proteins | sample 6106831 | NCBI WGS metagenome assembly SCPN01 (sample SAMN10720447, study PRJNA508395) | human gut metagenome | isolation source: Participant 1, 0 month
AGTTTTCTTTAGCAACATCCCAAGCAGCAGCTGCTGATATCCCCATTTATTCTTCTTCTGAAACTTAGATGAACCATCGGCGGAGTACCTGTCAGCATATACTTCCCTTTGTAATTGTACATAATTCGACCAAGCCGGACACAATAGCTTCTGCGGAATAGCCATTCTCTCCATCGCGTGTCTTTGCATTTTTTGCATTCCAATAACCAACAAATTCATTGGCTAAATCACTACCGGTCAGTTTTAGATTTCTGCCTTCGGCACCACTTGCTTCAAATACAGCGGTTGCAGTCAAATGATGATCGCCGAAACTTGTTTATAAGTCACATTATTGGTATTCTGCCAGAATAGATTCATCCTGCTCGCATTTTCCATACCACTAATTTGTCCGGGTTTTGCTAACGACGAGGTGAAAGAATAACTCGGAACATGAGAGTAATTAGCGGCACCCTGTACAGACAATGTCAACCCTTTCATTATTTTGAAAGTCAAATCCATATTAGTATTCAAAGCATACACATATGAATCGCCATAATTTGCCACACGGGCACCATAAGGGTTTCCGTTTACTGAATTATAAGGGTCCATATTATAAACGCCCGTCACCGGATCTTTCATTTCCATCGTAGGAGAATAGTTCAGAAAGTTCATAATGTCAATGCCCCCATTGTGACTGTGAGTACGTGAAGCATTAATTTTGGTAGAAAGTGTCAACCACTTAGTGAGTTCATTATCCAAATTTATCCGCAACTGTGCACGTTGATACTTGGTCGTGATGGTCATGGCTGTCATATTCAATACATTGGCTGAAATAAGATACTTATTTTTAGCCGTTCCACCGAAATACCTAATTTATAATCTTGGCTAATACCGGTCTGCAACATCAAATTCTGCCAGTCAATGCCTTTGGAACCATTCTTATAGGCTTCCATCTCATCATCTGCAAATGAGATACCATTATACTCCTTCAATGCAGTCGCATATTCATAAGCATTCAGTAAGTCATATTTTTTAAGAATGTTCGATACGCCTATAGCCACATCTGCATAAATCTGCACTTTACCTTCCACCCCTTTTTTAGTAGTTACCAATACCACACCATTAGCGCCGCGTGAGCCATAAATAGCCGTTGCCGAAGCATCTTTCAGAACTTCAATAGATTGAATGTCGGCTGGATTTACATCCAGTCCACCAGACATAATACCATCAATGACATACAGGGGGTCATTGCTGGTATTAAGAGAAGTGGTACCACGAACACGAACTATAACTGTACCACCGGTAAACCATTTACGCTCGTCACTGCCACACCTGCAGTACGTCCTTGCAGAATATCTTCCACCCGCTTTACCGGCTGATCCTTAAATTGTTTGGAAGAAACAGAAGCCACAGCACCGGTTATATCTGATTTTTTCACTACACCATAGCCGATGACCACTACCTCACTCAATTGGTTCTGATCCTCCTGCATTGTAATCTTCAAACTGGTATTCGTTCCCAGTTTAACCTCTTTAGTCACGTATCCGATATAAGAAAACAATAGTGTAGACCCAACAGGAGCACTAATCGAGAATTTTCCGGAAAGATCCGTTACGGTACCTGTTTGTGCGTCTTTAAGGGTTACGTTGACACCGATGACAGGTTCATTGCTGTCGGCATCCGTAACCGTACCCGAATACTGCTTTGCAACCTGTGCATAAGTAGATGTAACTGCTGCAAAAAGAAATAGTAGCAAGCAGCCAAGCGTTTTTCTTAGATTCTCCATATACTTTTCATTTAGTTAGAATATAATGATATTAGATTTTTAGGAATTTTAGATACAAGTCAAGGCATTCAAAATGTTCCCAACATTACTCCGCCTCTTCATTCTACAGTTTTAGGATGTATTCATAGTAAATAGTCTTTTTTTTAAGGTTCAATACGTTTCGTATTTAGTGTTAACTGTGCAAATATAGGCGCAAAGCATGGAAATAGAGATCAAATAACATCCATAATTAGTCCGCTACTGTTCAAAAGGATCATTCTGAATATCCTTTCTAGCTATCTAATGAGCTTTGTGGACAAAAGAAGATGAAATCTATTGTACAGTTTCATAACTTCTTTTATATTTGCTCTATCAAAAGAACATAACTATGTCAAAAGCACACGTACTAAAGAGGTATTCTTTTCTAATCTGGATATTATTCTTTGTTCTTTCTACCAAGGCTGAACAACAAGACTACTACTTCAGACAAATTTCTTTGGAACAGGGATTGTCACAATCAAGAGTGCAGTGCATTTACAGAGATCATCAAGGAGTCATATGGATAGGTACCAAATGGGGATTAAATAGTTATGACCAATCTGAACTGAAAAGTTATTTTCATGACCGGGAGCAGCCCAACTCATTGCCCGACAATTTCATTCGTTTTATTACAGAGGATCGTTTAGGCGATTTATACGTTTCTACCAATAAAGGAATTGCCATCTACAATAAAGCAGAAAATCAATTTCAGCCATTGAAATATAACGGGAAGCCATTTAACGCTTGGTCTTATCTTCAAATAGGTGACAATTTCCTGTTTGGAGGAGAAGAAACTTTATACCAATACAATCTGACGGATAAAAATATTACGACGATCTTCCCCGACATCGATGGAGACAAGTTAAAATGTATCAATCGCATCTTTCAGTGGAGTCCCGATATGCTGATAACCAGTAGTAAAAGACGGACTTTGGATGTACGACTTGATAAAAGAAAATGTATCGATGTCCATTTGTAAAGAGCGTGAGATAAACACCATATTTGTTGACTCTCAAAACCGGCTTTGGGTATCATTCTATGGCAAAGGAATAGCCTGTTACTCGAAAGAGGGGAAAAGGCTTTTCAGTTTATCCACCAAAAATTCCGGGCTCAACAACGATATCATTTTTGATTTTCTTGAAAAAGACAACCAACTTTGGATAGCTACTGACGGAGGAGGTATCAACATACTTGACTTCCAGACTATGAAGTTCTCTCATCTTAAACATATTTCCGATGATGAACAATCCTTGCCGAATAACTCTATCTACCGGCTTTATAAAGATCAGATGGACAATATATGGATAGGCAGTATACACGGAGGATTATTCGCCATTAAGAAAGTGTTCATCAAAACCTATAAAGATGTTCCACTGAACAATCCCAATGGAATTAGCGAACGTACCGTGGTTAGCATCTTTGAAGATAAGGATACATTGCTCTGGATTGGAACAGACGGAGGAGGTATCAACTCATTTGACCAAAAAACGAATACATTTCATCATTACCCTACTACATACGGGGAGAAAGTTACCTCTATCACAGATTTTTCTGAAAATGAGCTCTTATTATCATGTTTTAATAAAGGGGTATTTACCTTTAATAAGAGAACCGCACAGATGCAACCTTTTCCCATTATCAATGACTCTATTTCGAAAAGAGAATTTTCATCCGGTGATTTGGTAAATCTATATGCTACAAAAGATAATATTTACATATTAGGAGCAAAAGTCTATATCTACAACAAGCATACCCGGCAAACATCTATTCTCTACGCACCCCAAATAGACATTCAACGCCAAATAGCTATGCAGGCAATTTATTCCGACGATACGCATCTGTATCTAATGGGAACCAATAACCTGTTTAAACTAAACTTCAAAACTAACGAACTATCTTCATTAGTCAATATGAAAGAGGGAGATGATTTCACATCGGCCTGCCGGGATGATAAAGGTAACTTCTGGATAGGAAGTAATTTCGGACTGCTCTTCTATAATAAACAGACTGGAAAAACAGAAAAAATACATACCAACTTGTTCAACAGTGTATCCAGCCTTGCCTATGATAAAAAAGGAAAAGTCTGGATAGGAGCGCAGAACATGTTCTTTGCGTATATTATCAACGAAAAACGTTTTGTTATCCTGGATGAATCCGATGGAGTTCCTTCCAACGAATTGATATTTACCCCTATTCCTGCTCTTCGTACTCCCAATCTGTATATGGGAGGTACTATGGGACTGGTACGCATTAATACGGATATTATTTTCGAAAGTAATTCGTCTCCTATTCTCAAGCTACTTGAAGTAAAACTGAATGGTAAATCAACTCTGAAACAGGTTAATAATAACTGTATTTCGATTCCTTGGAATCATTCATCGTTCAACATTAAAGTGATTGCTGACGAAAAGAACTCCTTCCGAAAACACCTTTTCCGGTATGTCATCACAGGAAAAGACAAAATGGTGATCGAGAGTTATCTCCAGACACTCGAATTGGGTACATTAGCATCAGGAGAATATACCATCAGCGTATCCTGCGACACCTCCAACGGTGAATGGAGCCAGCCGATAGAGATCTTAACTATTATAGTCTCACCTCCTTGGTGGAAATCTATCTGGTTTATTATACTATGCATTTTCTTTGCATTTTTAGTGGCAGGAGTGGTCTTCTTTAGTTTGATAAGAAAAAAAGAAAATCGGCTGAAACGTGAGATGCGGGAACATGAGAAGAAGATATATGAAGAGAAAATACGCTTCTTAATCAATATCAGCCATGAGCTACGTACCCCTTTGACACTCATCTATGCTTCCCTGAAACGAATTCTAAATAAAGAGGTGAAGCAAGACGAGCTACCGGAATATCTACAGGGGGCATTCAAACAGGCAAATCAGATGAAAGATATTATCAACATTGTGCTTGATGCACGCAAAATGGAGGTAGGACAGGAAGTGCTACACATCTCTTCGCATCCTTTACACAAGTGGATACAGGAAGTGGCAGAAACATTTCAAACTGCATCTAAAGCCAAAGAAATTGAAATTACATACGACTTTGACGACAGTATACAATCTATCGCGTATGATGACACTAAATGCAAAGTTGTTCTTTCCAATCTGATTATGAATGCTTTGAAATATAGTCCTAATCAGACTCGTATTGTTATAAAAACCATCCGTACAAATGAAAGTATACAAGTACACGTACAAGACCAGGGAATCGGATTGGATAATGTAGATATAAAGAAGCTCTTTACCCGTTTCTACCAAGGCAAACATAATGAGGGAGGAAGTGGTATCGGTTTATCTTATGCTAAAATGTTGATTGACTTACATGGAGGTAGGATGGGCGCTTTCAATAATAAAGACAGAGGGGGCCACATTCTTTTATGAAATACCGGCTAATCTACAAGAACAAGAAGTATCATGTCCTCAACATTCCTACCTCAACGAACTTTTAAGTTCTCCGGAGGAAGAAGAGAAAATAGAATCCGGGGCTTTCTCTCTACAAGGATACTCACTGTTGATTGTAGAAGATAAACAGGACTTAAGAGAATTCTTAAAAAATGCTCTTAAGGATAAATTCAAGAAGATCTATCAGGCAGAAAATGGATTGGTAGCGCTGGAAGTTATTAAGCAACAGCAACCGGACATTATAGTAAGTGATGTAATGATGCCACAAATGAATGGCTATCAGCTATGCAAGGAAATTAAAGAGAATCTGAATATTAGCCATATCCCTGTTATTCTACTTACCGCCAGAGCCGATTCTGAAAGCCAGATGTTAGGATACAAATTAGGAGCCGATGCCTATTTGCCCAAACCATTTGAAATGGAAATGCTCCTTAGCGTGATCCAGAACCAGATGAGAAATCGTGAATATATTAAATCCAGATACAGGGGCAATCAATTCATTCTGTCTCCGCAAGAGGCTACTTTCAGCAATGCGGATGAACAATTTATGATTAAATTGAATGAAATGATCGATCAGAATCTGTCTCAACCAGATTTGGATGTGAAATTCCTGACTGCTCAAATGGCTATGAGCCGGACATCCTTATATAATAAGGTCAAGGAACTGACCGGCATGGGAGCAAACGATTATATCAATCGTAGAAGAATCGACAAAGCAATCATTCTTTTAACTCAGTCTGACATGAGCATTACTGAAATATCAGAGCAGGTAGGTTTCACTTATCAACGATATTTCAGTACGTTATTTAAAGAAATGAAAGGAATGACTCCTTCTCAATTCAGAGCACAACACGGTTGCACCCAACAACAATCAGAATAGATTCAGCACTTTAGTTTATCATTTATATAGAAATTATACTTCCCGGAACAGAGCGATTAAGATTTCCAGTGCAGATTTGGACGTTTCATGATTTGAAATGACTAAAATCTGATGAGTAGAATAAGGTATTCGACTACTTTTGCAGCAAGCAATTGATAGAAAACGAATACACTTAAATTCAATTATTATGAGAAACTACTATTTAACTCTGTTACTAATATGCATTTGCGGCATTTGCTTTGCACAACAACAGACCAATGACATCAGTACTAAAAATCCGCCAAACAAAGAATGGAACTTCAACAATCTGGATGGATGGAAATACGGACATCAGGATAACAACCCGGATAATCAATGCATATTAGAGAATGGCTACTTACGGATCTTTACCCGAGCTAACTCGGTGGATCGGAAAAAGGTTCATACTGTAGAACGGATTTATACAACAGGAAGATATACCTGGCGTACTCATATCCCGCAAATGGGAATAGGAGATCAATGTAGCGTGGGTTCGTGGATATACCATGACGACCAACATGAATTGGATTTTGAAGTCGGATATGGTAAAGACACAGTTCGCAAGGAGTTAAATGCAGCTCCCAACGAAATGATTGCTTATATGACATCGCAGGCATATCCTTTTTCTTCCGTTCCTGTAGTAATCAAGACCGGATGGCATCTGTTCGAAATTGATCTGACATTAAAAAACGGGAACTATTACATCACCTGGTTAATAGACAACGAACCTAAACATGAACTTCAACTGGAATTTGGGAAAGACATTGCATTCCATATTTTTTGCAGTGTAGAGAATCTTAAATTTATTGGAGAACAACCGGCACAGCAGGAAAATTCCGGATTGTTTGATTTCGTCAGATATACATATCATGACTAAATATCAAATAGCCCTCGCTACAAATCTGTAACGAGGGTATTTTTTAGAGGAGTCATTCCTCCTCTTGCTAATGTTATGTTTATGTGCTTTTTATATCTGAATATGTCAATCAGATAATCCCCCTCACTCGGTCATCGAATGCAGAAAGTGCAGCTTTCGCTCCTTCGCCCATAGAGATAATGATTTGCTTATAAGGAACCGTAGAAACATCTCCGGCTGCATAGATACCCGTCACATTCGTACGGCAATGTGCATCAATCATGATTTCGCCCGGTCGGTTGGTTTCCACTATGTCGCGGAATACACTGCTATTCGCAGAAAGCCCGATCTGTACAAATACACCATCCAACTCAACCAAACGTTCTTCTTCCGTTTTACGATCTTTGATGCGCAGGGCAGTCAGTTTATCACCATTTCCTGTCACTTCCGTGGTCTGTGAACTTACAAACACTTCCACGTTCGGCAATGATTTAAGTCGATCTTGAAGTACACTGTCCGCTTTCAGCTCATCCATAAATTCAAAAACAGTCACTTTGGAGCAGATACCAGCCAAGTCAATGGCTGCCTCAATGCCGGAATTTCCTCCACCTACTACTGCTACATGCTTTCCCTTATAAAACGGCCCATCACAATGAGGGCAGAAAGCAACACCACGACCGATATACTCCGCTTCTCCCGGAACATTCAGTTTACGCCAGCTTGCACCAGTTGCAATAATCAGTGCCGGAGCCAGGAATTTCTCCCCAACAGAGGTAGTGATCTGCTTTTGTTTTCCAACCACTTCTACTTTTTCTACTTTACGATGCTCCAGCAAATCCACCGGATAACGCAACAAGTGAGTTTTCAGATTATCGGCAAGTTCATTTCCTGTCGTTTCCGGAACAGAAATTAGATTTTCAATACCCACCGTTTCTTTTACCTGTCCGCCAACACGCTCGGCCACGATAGCTACACGGAGTCCTTTACGGACAGAATAAATAGCTGCTGATACTCCTGCAGGTCCTCCACCGACTACAATCACATCATATTCTTTCACCTCTGCATTCGCTTTGGTTTCGTCAATACCATATTGATCTTCCAACTTGGCAAGCAATTCGCCAAATTCACCACGGCCTACATGAAGTAATTTTCCATCTGCAAAGACAGAGGGTACTCCTTGTATCTTCAGTGCATCTACTTCATCCTGATAAAGCGCACCGTCTACCATTTCATGCGTAATAGCCGGATTCAAAGTAGTCATTGCATTCAGAGCCTGCACTACGTCAGGGCAGTTCGTACAAGTCAACGAAACATAAGTGGTCAGATGTATCGGGCCTTTCAGTGCTTTCACACGGTTGCAAACGGCCTCATCGGGAAAGTTCTTTCCTTTGCCGTCCAGATTCAGGATAGCCAAAAGCAATGATGTGAACTCATGTCCGTTAGGAATACCCCGGAATGTGATTCCGGTACGATCACTATTCTTTAATAAAGTAAACTTCAATGCTTCTCCCTCATTCACCGAGCAAGTGATATGATCGGAACAATCCGCTACATCTCCCAGCAACTCCAATAATTCTGTTTTGTTTTCGTGGCTGGATGATACGGATATATCAAAAGTAAAGTTTGCCTCCAGCCCAGCAAAAATACCCTTTAGTTGTTCTTTTAATGCAGATTCTAACATATCTTTTTCCTTTCATTTTTTTAAAAGAAAGGCCGGCAGCGTCTCTCGTTACCGGCCTCCCATAATCACCATTATCAAGATCTATCAAATCTTACCTACCAGGTCAATGCTTGGTTTCAGGGTAGACTCACCCTTTTTCCATTTAGCCGGGCAAACTTCTCCGTCATGGGTAGCAACAAACTGTGCAGCTTCCACCTTACGAAGCAATTCACTTGCATCACGGCCAATATTGTTATCATTCAGTTCCACCACTTTAATCTTTCCTTCCGGATTGACAACGAATGTACCGCGATAAGCCATACCCTCTTCTTCGATATATACACCCAGTGCACGGCTCAAAGCGCCAGTCGGGTCTGCCAACATCGGATATTGAATCTTGCGAATACTTTCAGAAGTATCATGCCAGGCTTTGTGCACGAAATGAGAGTCAGTACTTACCGAATAGATTTCTACACCCATCGCTTTGAACTGGTCGTACTTTTCAGCCATATCCACCAATTCAGTAGGACATACGAAAGTAAAGTCGGCAGGATAGAAGAAAAGAATCGCCCATTTACCTTTCAGGTCATTGTTGGTTACAGTCTTGAAAGCTCCGTTGTGAAAAGCCTGAACACTGAATTCAGGAAGTTGAGAATTTAAAATTGGTTCCATAATCTTTATTGCTTTTATTGTTATTAATTGATTTGACTTATAACATCAGAAACAACGTTTTGTTTTTTGTTTCTGATGCAAAGATAAAGGCAGAAACCCCGCCTTTGCAAAAAAAGCCCAATCGAATATTTCTATGCGGTGATAGATGAAATTAATAAAAGCATTTTATACCTTTGCAAGCATAAACAAAAATCTGGAAAAGATATACGATCATGGAACATCCTCTTGCCCAATTCTTATATTGCCCTGAATGTGGTTCCTCTCATTTTGAGGTCAACAACGAGAAATCTAAAAAATGTGCAGATTGCGGCTTTGTCTATTATTTCAATCCTTCTGCCGCCACAGTAGCACTCATCTTGAATGAGAAAAATGAACTGCTTGTCTGCAAACGTGCCAAAGAGCCAGCCAAAGGGACTCTCGATCTTCCCGGCGGATTCATCGATATGAATGAAACAGGCGAAGAAGGTGTTGCTCGCGAAGTACTGGAAGAAACAGGGCTGAAAGTTAAAAAAGCCGTTTACCAGTTCACACTTCCCAATATTTATGTTTATTCAGGTTTCCCTGTACATACTCTCGATATGTTTTTCCTCTGCACTGTAGAAGACATGAGCCATTTCTCCGCCATGGATGATGTAGCAGATTCTTTCTTCCTACCTCTCTCCGAGATTCATCCGGAAGATTTTGGGTTGGATTCTATCCGTCGCGGACTTAGCTTGTTTCTAGCTCAATGCCGCTAAGATAATCTCATCAGCCTGATAGATTGAGAGTATTTCATCTATAGTTATGTCCCATTTTTAAGATATTCCTCCAAAACATCAGATAAAAAAAAGATGAGCCATTTTTCAGTAGTCAATTGATGTATTTGTAAAATAGAAGTTCATCTCAACCAAATAGATCAGAGTAATTGACCACATAATCTTAAACAATCATATTATATTACTATAAATGAACAAAATACAACATATTGTGTTATCTTTGTAACCATCATTAATTTAATGGCCATTAAATTAACTGCCATTAAGATAGCAATAATATGAAGTTCTACGACCGAAAGAAAGAAATGGCGATACTGTATGCAGCTAAAAAGCAATCACAAACGAGCGCTTGCTTTACTGTAATGACCGGACGCCGACGAATCGGAAAAACAGCTCTACTCTTAGAGTCTGTCAAAGACACCCGATTCGTATATATATTTGTAGCAAGAAAGAGTGAAGTCCTGCTTTGCGCACAATATCAACCTGTCATTCAGGAAACGCTTGGCATTCGTATCTATGGAGAAATCAGAGAGTTCGCACAGCTCTTTGAACTGCTGATGCAACATTCCCAAAAGGAAAATTTCACATTAATCATTGACGAATTTCAAGAATTTCTCTATATCAATCCGTCTATCGTCAGTGACATACAACGTATTTGGGACCAATATCACGCGACTTCCAAAATCAATTTCATTGTATGCGGTTCCGTTTATTCAATGATGAAAAGAATATTCGAAGACCGCAAGGAGCCACTATACGGACGCCTTACCGCCCGAATTTCTCTGCATCCATTCACCACCACCGTTATCAAAGAGATTCTAGCAGACCATGCCCCTCAATTCACATCGGAAGATTTGCTTTGCTTGTATTTGCTGACAGGTGGAGTAGCCAAATACATCACCCTATTGATGGAAGCGAAAGCATTTAATAAAACTGCCATGATAAATTATGCGCTTTCCGAAGGCTCACCATTTCTGACAGAAGGCAAAGACATGTTGATTTCCGAGTTCGGGAAAGACTATGCCAATTATTTTTCTATCCTATCTCTCATTGCAGAAGGAAAAACAACACAACGAGAGATTGATTCCATCATCAATAAAAACACCGGTTCCTATTTAGCCAACCTTGAGGATGAATATTCATTAATCAAAAAAGTGAAACCGATGTTCGCTAAACCTAATAGTCGTGCTACCCGTTATTGCCTGCAAGACAATTTTCTACGATTCTGGTTTCGCTTTATTTTCTCAAACAACGCAGTACTAGAAATGGGGAAAAACCATTTACTGATAGAATATGTAGAAAAGAACTATGAACAATACAGCGGCCTACTGTTAGAAAAATATTTCCGTGAACTTATCGCTGAAGAAGAGGAAGTTACCGACGTAGGTAACTATTGGGACAAAAACGGAGAAAATGAAATAGACCTGATCGCCCTCAACCGGTTTAACAAAACAGCACTTATCGGAGAAGTAAAAAGAAATCCGAGAAAAATAAGTATCCCGGCATTGGAAAAGAAAGGAGAAACTTTACATAAAGAATTAAATGATTATAAAATAACTTTCAAAGGATTCTCATTGAAAGATATGTAGTACTTTTGCATAAACACCCGATTATGAAAAAAGAAATTACTAGACTCATTTGTGCCGCCATCTGCTGCACGCCCATTATAGGATTTGCCCAGACAGGTGATAAGTTCACTTCGACTGACAACCTTTATAAAGAAGGAAAAGAACTTTTCCAAGAAAAGAATTATGCAGCTGCTTTGCCGGCATTGAAAGCATTTGTAAAACAAAAGCCTGCAGCCAGCCTTCTTCAGGACGCAGAGTATATGCTAGTCAGTTCGGCTTACGAACTGAAAGACAAAAACCGCATCGAACTCCTCCGCAAATACCTTGACCGTTATCCTGATACTCCATACGCTAACCGCATTTATGCGCTGTTAGCCTCCTGCTATTTCTACGAAGTAAAATATGATGAAGCACTGGCACTCTTCAACTCTGCCGACCTCGATTTGCTAGGTAATGAAGAACGGGACGACTGCACCTACCAACTGGCTACCTGTTATCTGAAAACCGATAATCTAAGAGAAGCAGCCATCTGGTTTGAAACTTTGCGTGCCAACAGCCCCAAATACGCCAAAGATTGTGATTACTATCTTTCCTACATCCGCTATACACAAAAACGTTATACTGAAGCGTTGAAAGGCTTCCTCCCCTTACAGGACGACTCGAAGTACAAAGCACTCGTCCCTTATTACATAGCCGAAATTTATACGCAGCTCAAAAACTATGATAAGGCACAAATTGTAGCACAAAACTACCTGTCAGCCTACCCGAACAACGAGCACGCTGCAGAAATGTACCGTATTCTGGGAGATGCCTATTACCATTTCGGACAATATCACCAAGCCGTAGAAGCATTCAACAATTACCTGAATAAGGATCGCTCGGCTCCCCGCCGCGATGCCCTTTATATGCTGGGTCTCTCCTACTACCAAACAAAAGTCTACTCCAAAGCAGCCGAAACATTAGGTAAGGTGACAACTGACAACGATGCCCTTACCCAAAATGCATATCTCCACATGGGACTCTCTTATCTGCAACTGGCAGAGAAAAACAAAGCACGCATGGCTTTTGAACAGGCAGCCGCCTCCAATGCTAATATGCAAATCAAGGAACAGGCAGCTTACAATTACGCTCTTTGCCTGCACGAGACTTCTTTCTCCGCTTTCGGTGAATCTGTTACTGCCTTCGAGAAATTCCTGAATGAATTTCCGACTTCTCCTTACGCTGAAAAAGTCAGCAGCTACCTGGTAGAAGTTTACATGAATACACGTAGCTACGATGCAGCTTTGAAATCAATCGACCGGATTGCCAAACCAAGCGCGCAAATATTGGAAGCCAAACAGAAGATACTGTTCCAATTAGGAACTCAATCTTTCGCTAACGCCGACTTCGAACAAGCTCTGAAATATCTAAACCAATCCATTGCCATCGGACAATACAATCGTCAGACCAAGGCAGACGCTTACTATTGGTGTGGAGAATCCTATTACCGTCTAAGCCGAATGGTAGAAGCCGCACGTGATTTTAATGCTTATCTGCAACTCACCACCCAACCCAATAACGAAATGTATGCGCTTGCCAATTATAACTTAGGGTATATCGCTTTCCACCGGAAAGACTATACGCAAGCAAGCAATTATTTCCAAAAATACGTTCAACTGGAGAAAGGTGAAAATGCAACCGCACTTGCCGATGCATACAATCGTATTGGTGACTGCCACCTGCATGTACGTAACTTTGAAGAAGCCAAACAGTATTATTCGCAAGCCGAACAGATGAATACTTCTTCCGGAGACTATTCTTTTTATCAGCTGGCTCTTGTATCCGGTCTACAGAAAGACTATACCGGTAAGATTACCTTGCTGAACCGTCTGGTAGGAAAGTACCCTGCTTCTCCTTATGCCGTAAACGCTATTTACGAGAAAGGACGTTCCTATGTTTTGATGGACAACAACAATCAAGCCATTACTTCTTTCAAAGAATTGCTTACTAAATATCCTGAAAGTCCGGTCAGCAGGAAAGCTGCCGCCGAAATCGGATTATTATATTACCAAAAAGGAGATTACAACCAAGCAATCGAAGCCTACAAACAGGTTATTGAAAAATATCCGGGTAGTGAAGAAGCACGCCTTGCCATGCGTGATTTGAAATCTATTTATGTAGACCTCAACCGTATCGACGAATTTGCTGCTTTAGCAAATGCCATGCCGGGACACATCCGTTTCGATGCTAACGAACAAGACTCGCTTACGTATGCCGCCGCAGAAAAGATTTATGCACGAGGCAGAATGGAAGAAGCCAAAACAAGCCTCAACAAATACCTGCAAACTTTCCCGGAAGGAGCCTTCAGCCTGAACGCACATTATTATCTCTGCCTGATCGGAAACGAGCAGAAGAATTATGATATGATTCTTCTCCATTCCGGTAAGTTGTTGGAATATCCTAACAATCCGTTTGCAGAAGAAGCACTGATCTTGCGTGCTGAAGTGCAATTCAACCAGCAAAATATGGCTGAAGCATTGGCTAGCTACAAAATGCTGAAAGAAAAAGCAACCAACGTAGAGCGCCGCCAACTTGCTGAAACGGGTATTCTGCGTTGCGCCTTCCTATTGCGAGATGACATAGAAACCATCCATGCAGCTACCGACCTGCTTGCAGAAGCCAAACTTAGTCCGGAGCTAAGAAATGAAGCTCTTTATTACCGTGCTAAAGCCTATACCAAGCAAAAGGCTGACAAGAAAGCAATGGAAGACTATCGTGAACTGGCCAAAGACACACGTAACTCTTACGGTGCCGAAGCTAAATATCAGGTTGCACAATCCTCTACGACGCAAAAGAATATGCCGCTGCAGAGAAAGAGTTGCTCAACTATATAGAACAGAGTACGCCACATGCTTATTGGCTAGCGCGCAGTTTTATCCTTCTATCCGACGTCTATCATGCTACGGGTAAAGATCTGGACGCACGCCAATATCTGCTAAGTCTGCAACAGAATTATCAAGGGAATGACGATATTGAAAGCATGATTGAAAGCAGACTTAGTAAATTGAAAGTTGAGAATTGAGAATAAAAAAATAGAAAAGTATGAAACGATCTCATTATATAATAGGAGGACTCGCATTGGCTATGTCAATGCCATCCTGCCTTCAAGCCCAAACCACCCAACCGAAGGAACAATGACCCGCACGGTCGTTGTGGAACAAGAATATAACCCGGACATTATGGACGCCTCGAAAGTAAACGTCCTGCCTAAAGTAAAAGAACCGACAGTGAGCAAGAAAGAAGTAGAGTATGCTACAACATTCTTTCCGGCCACTTCCGTTCCGGCAGGCCTGATGCGCCCCTATACCGGAAAGAAGTTCAACCCGGCACTACCCGGGATATGTACGTGCCGGATATGGTAATTATGGCAATTTGGATATTCTTGCCAATTATCTATTCCGTCTGTCGCAGAAAGACAAATTGAATGTACGTTTCCAAATGGATGGAATGGATGGTAAGTTAACTCTTCCCTTCACAGATGGAGAAAAATGGAATGCATTTTATTATCGCACACGCGCAAATGTAGATTACACACACCAATTTAATAAACTGGACTTAAATATTGCCGGAAACTTCGGATTGAGCAACTTCAACTTCCAACCGGAAAGCGTAAACAGCAAGCAGAAATTCACATCCGGTGACTTCCATGCGGGCATTCATTTCACTGATGAGACTGCACCACTGCGTTTCAACGCAGAAACAAATCTGTTGATGTATGAACGTCAGCATAACATGTTCAATGAATCTGAAGCCAATACAGGTATCAAGGAAACAATCATACGTACCAAAGGCGATGTCACGGGAGCTATCGGCGACCAACAATTAATAACTATCGCTTTGGAAATGAACAATCTTCTCTACAACGGATATACAAAGAATGTTTCCACCGGAGATGAATACTTCAAAAACTACACAACGCTTCTTTTAAATCCATATTATGAACTGGATAATGATGACTGGAAATTGCATATCGGAGCCAATGTAGATTTATCTTTCGGATTTGATAAGTCTTTCCGTATTTCACCCGATATCACTGCACAGTATATTTTTTCTGATAGCTACATTGTTTATGCAAAAGCAACCGGCGGTAAGCAATTGAATGATTTCCGTAGATTAGAAAGTATCTGTCCTTACGGTGAACTGCCGGAGGCAAATACCACTGCTACTTTGGGATACGTACAACGTCCTTATGATACTTACGAGCAAATCAACGGTAGTATCGGATTCAAAGCAAGCCCTTATCCGGGACTTTGGTTCAACGTGTTCGGTGGTTATCAGAATCTAAAGAACGACTTATCTTATTTAGGTTTTGACCCAAGTAATATTCATTCAGGTTCTTATCTTTCTTTTGCTCAAGACAATACAGACAATCTTTACCTTGGAGGTGAAATCAGTTACGATTACAAAGATATCCTTGGAATATCAGCTAAATATACTTACCGTAATTGGGACAGCAAAACAGAGGAATATCTGTTGGCTGTGAAACCGGTCAGTGAAATGTCTTTCAATGTACGTATTCATCCGATCTCTGCTTTTAACATAAATCTAGGTTATGATTACATCAACCGGAAAGAAGTGAAAGAGTATGCAAAAATGACTGCAGTGAATGATTTGCATATCGGAGCCAGCTATAATGTATTCAAAGGAGTATCTGTCTATGCCCAAATACATAACCTGCTGAACAAGAAATATCAATATTATTTAGGTTATCCTACGGAAGGATTCAATTTCTTAGGAGGATTGAGTTTCCGATTCTAAATTAATGAAAGGGGCGTTTCCATTTCCGGATAACGCCCCTTCTCAAAAACTTAAACTTCAATTATTTTGTTGTCTTCACTACAAATCCGTCACCAATAGATTTACAAACCTTGTATTTCTTCTGCCGACAGACCTGTTATCTGTGAAATAGTATTAATAGGAATATTCAAAGCCTTCATATTACGTGCTGTTTCTCTTTTTTCTTCCGCACGACCTTCTGCGCGACCTTCCGCACGGCCTTCTGCACGTTCTGTCAATATATTATCTTTCAATATTACAATATTATCCAAATGACGATAATATGCTTCAAGTTCAGTTTTCGTCATTTTATCGAGTTTCAATCGTTCGCGAGCCTCCGTCAAACCGGGAGCAGTAGCACTATCTGGTATATCACCTGTATTCAGATAACAAATCCATTCTTCCAACGGACTCTTGGCAACCTGATTAAAGTCATTCACCTTTAATATATAATATTCAGGATAAAGCTGACTGACAGCATCCACCTTAAACGTCTGTTTCTGAAATGGAGTTAACTCCAGCACATCATTCTGATGAATCCCTCTAAACTCCGTTTTACCATGATATACTATATCCTTTCCATTGCCTAATGAAAAATAGACAATATTAACGCTATACACTTTACGTACTTTATCATAACCTTCTCCACGATTGATGTACTCGGTCACCAATTTAGAAGTACCAAACAACATACGTTGGAAATAAGCATACTCATTGTTATTCTGAACTTCAATCAGAATAAGCTCTCCTTTAGAGTTCTCCGCAAGCATATCAACACGATTATACTTATCAAACTCATCTTCTTGATTTCCTTCACTTTCCAACAATTTCTGAATGACAATCTTTTCATTGAGAAGAGTAGTCAGAAAGCCTTCAAGAACTGCAAAATTGGCTTTATTACGCAATAAGCGTTTCATAGCCCAATCGAAACGAATATAATTACTAGCCATAGGTTCGTCTCCTTTCCCATTTTCTTTTTTCATGCAAACAAAGGTAAGCAGAAAATGTTTAATATCAAGTATATATATCCGATAAAATGACTCATCCTACCTTTATATAGACTACCGATCGTCCCGCTCCATACTTTTTTAAAATCCCTTTTTCAATAAATGCATTAATATCCTGCAATGCCTGTGTTTTTGTCTTTCGAACAAGTAAGGCATAATCCTGCCGATTAATACATGGATTCTTTTCCAAGAATTTATTTAATCGCTGCAAGCACTTTTCTTCTGCTAATGGATTCTTCACACGAAAAGGCGAATGATAACGTTGTAATACCAATTCAGTCTCAATATCCTTCTTAAACTGACGGTTGATTCTCAAATTAATATCTTTAAGAGATACTGACGGTGAACGCAAGTCTTTTGAATCAGTCACTTCTTTGTTCACATTCAAAGAAAGAGTAAAATAACCAATATCACCCAATTCAACGGAAAATCCCTTCAAAAGCAAATGTCTTAGTTCTTTCGAGATAGCTTCTATGACACCTACCACTTGCGCATGAGGCATATGCTGAAATGCAGTCACTTGTTCTACAAATTCTTCGGCTGTATAACTGCCTTTCAAAACGACACGTGCATGCAGTGGTAGTTCTTCTCCACTCTTATCAGGGTTGGGAGTCTCATAAAGGTCATAATTAACACTCATTACTTATTAGTTTTTCATTGGAAAAGATTAATTTCTCTCTTCCAATATATTATTTATTCAATTTACTATTCAGTTTCCGTTTGACAGTTGTCAAGCGATAGCTCAACAGTTGTCAGGCGTTCGTTTGACAACTGTCAAACGAAAACTAACTTACTAATGAGACAAATGTACGTAGAATATAGAGAAACTAACCTATACCAATTGATATTTTATTTCCTGCAATAAAATGTAAATCTTAAGATTTTATTAAATTCTCCTTATAATATAAGGTAGGGAGAATCTTTTTACTTTGTCCCCGAATATTGTGGTACAAGCCATTATAAAAGAAAGAATTATGCAGAAAAACCTTGTCATTGTCGAGTCTCCGGCAAAAGCAAAAACGATTGAAAAGTTTCTGGGGAAAGATTTCAAAGTCCTTTCTAGTTACGGACACATACGCGATCTGAAGAAAAAAGATTTCAGTATCGACGTAAATAATGATTTTGAACCCAGCTACGAAATCCCGGCAGACAAAAAGGCGCTGGTTAGCACACTAAAGACAGAAGCTAAAGAGGCAGAAACCGTATGGCTCGCATCCGATGAGGACCGCGAGGGAGAGGCGATTGCCTGGCATCTGTATGAGGTCTTAAAACTAAAACCGGAAAACACAAAACGAATCGTATTTCATGAAATTACGAAGAGCGCTATCTTAAAAGCTATTGAACAACCACGCGACATTGACCTCAACCTCGTAAATGCACAGCAAGCACGACGGATTCTGGACCGTATCGTAGGTTTCGAACTCTCCCGTACTTTGGAGAAAGTGAAACCGGCACTCTCGGCCGGACGTGTTCAGTCTGTTGCCGTCCGTCTGATCGTTGAACGTGAACGTGAAATACATGCCTTCAAAACGGAAGCTGCTTATCGCGTCACCGCCGTATTCCTCGTCCCGGACGCGGATGGAAAGCTGGTGGAAATGAAAGCTGAACTGGCTCGCCGTATCAAAACAAAAAAAGAAGCAAAGGCTTTCCTCGACGCTTGTCAGGGAGCGAGCTTTGCAATCGATGATATTACCACCCGCCCGATCAAGAAAACGCCTCCTGCTCCGTTCACAACGTCTACTTTAGGAAGCCGCACGCAAACTGGGATATACCGTAGCGCAGACCATGATGCTCGCGCAGCGTTTATATGAATCGGGATTCATCACTTACATGCGTACGGACTCTGTCAACCTTTCGGAATTTGCAACGGCTGGCAGTAAAGACGCTATCATCAAAATGATGGGCGACCGCTACGTACATCCCCGCCATTTCGAGACCAAGACCAAGGGTGCACGAAGCTCACGAGCCATCCGCCCTACTTATATAGAGAACCAATCCGTTGAAGGAACAGCGCAAGAGAAGAAACTGTATGACTTGATCTGGAAACGCACCATTGCTTCACAAATGGCAGATGCGGAACTGGAAAAGACAACTGCTACCATAACGATAAGTGGCAGCAGCGACGTATTTACAGCTATCGGCGAGGTGATTAAGTTCGACGGTTTCCTGCGCGTGTACCGTGAGTCTTATGATGACGACAACGAACAGGAAGATGAAAGCCACCTGCTTCCTCCTTTGAAGAAAGGCCAGAAGTTGGAACATGGGCCTATTATCGCAACCGAACGTTTCACCCAACGTCCTCCACGCTATACGGAAGCAAGTCTTGTACGCAAATTGGAAGAACTGGGTATCGGACGTCCGTCTACGTATGCACCTACTATCTCTACCATCCAACAACGCGAATATGTGGAGAAAGGTAATAAAGACGGGGAAGAACGGCAGTTTAATGTCATGACATTGAAAGATTGTCAGATTAAGGATGAAAACCATACTGAAATTACCGGTGCAGAAAAGGCGAAGTTGTTCCCAACGGATACCGGCA
>SCPN01001023.1_pt1 | contig 19928 bp, 24 predicted proteins | sample 6106831 | NCBI WGS metagenome assembly SCPN01 (sample SAMN10720447, study PRJNA508395) | human gut metagenome | isolation source: Participant 1, 0 month
TGGAAATTTTCATCTGTTCCATTATACGCTTATTAACTTTCGCAATCATAATGTCAACAATACTTCCAATCTGTTCCTTGTTAAGTGCATGGAACACTATGATTTCATCAATTCTGTTGATAAATTCAGGTTTGAACAGTCTCTTGACTTCATCCATAACCTTTGTTTTCATATTTTCATGACGTTCTTTTTCATCTGTAACAGAAGCAAAGCCAAGTGTTTTAGGCTGCACAATATTTTGGGCACCGGCATTGGACGTCATTATTATTACAGTATTTTTGAAATCAACAACTCTTCCTGTTGAGTCTGTGATATGCCCGTCATCAAGTACCTGTAAAAGCACGTTAAATACATCAGGATGAGCTTTCTCAACCTCATCAAATAAAACTACCGAATATGGATTTCTGCGTACTTTTTCGGAAAGCTGGCCGCCCTCATCATATCCTACATATCCCGGAGGCGAACCTATAAGCTTTGAGACTGTATGCTTTTCCATAAATTCAGACATATCAACTCGTATAAGTGCTTCCTCGCTTCCAAACATTGCATCTGCAAGAGCTTTTGAAAGTTCAGTTTTTCCAACGCCTGTAGGTCCAAGGAAAAGGAATGAACCAATTGGCCTGTCAGGGTCTTTAAGACCAACTCTGCCTCTTCTTATAGCTCTTGCTATTGAACTTACTGCTTCATCCCACTTATTACCTGTTTCCAGGAAGCTTCTCGAGTTTCATAAGACGCTCTGATTCTGCCTCTGCAATCTTTGATACAGGTATTTTTGTCCATGAAGATACTACATCTGCAATTTCTTCTTCTCCGACATTAAGACATGCACCATTTCTTTTTTCTTCCCAGTCATGCATAAGTTTTGCAAGTTTTTCTTTTTTCTTTGTCTGCTGTTTTTTTACTTCTCCTGCTTCCTCATAGGCCTCATTTTTAATTGCCTCTTCTTTCTTCTCATCAAGTTTCTTAATTTCTTCTTCAAGTTTCTTGATGTTATCAGGCATGACATATGCTTTAAGCCTTGTCTTTGAAGATGCTTCATCAATAAGGTCTATCGCTTTATCCGGAAGAAACCTGTCATTGATATATCTTTTTGAAAGTTTTACAGCAGCTACAACTGCTTTATCATCAATAGTTACATTATGATGTTCCTCATATTTGCCACGAAGGCCCATAAGAATCTGAATTGCCTCTTCTTCTGTAGGTTCTTCTACTTTTACAGGCTGGAAACGGCGTTCAAGAGCAGCATCTTTTTCTATATATTTTCTGTATTCCTCAAGAGTTGTTGCACCTATAAGCTGTATTTCACCTCTCGCAAGCGACGGTTTTAAAATATTTGATGCATCTATAGCACCTTCTGCACCGCCTGCACCTATTATTGTATGAAGTTCATCAAGGAACAAAAGTATATTTCCGGCAGCTTTCACTTCACTGATAACTTTTTTGATTCTCTCCTCAAATTCGCCTCTGTATTTTGAGCCGGCAACCATTCCTGACAAATCAAGTGTAAGAAGACGCTTGTCTTTTATAGTTTCAGGAACATTTCCCTCTATTATTTTTGCTGCAAGACCTTCCGCTATTGCTGTTTTTCCGACTCCGGGTTCACCAATAAGACATGGATTATTTTTTGTACGTCTGCTAAGAATCTGTATAACTCTGTTAATCTCTTCTTCTCTTCCTATTACAGGGTCAAGTTTTCCCTGTCTTGCAAGCTCTGTCAAATCCCTGCTGTATTGGTCAAGTGTCTGTGTAGAAGTTTTTCCTTTCTTTGTTTTGCTGTGAAAATCTTCCTTGTAGCTGTTAGCATCTTCTCCCATTGCAATAAGAATATCAACATATAATTTTTTGATATTTACACCTATCGTATTGAGAAGCCTTGCAGCCACGCACTCTGATTCTTTTATTATTGAAATAAGAATATGTTCTGTTCCAATCAGGTCAGCTTTAAATCGTATAGCTTCCTTCGCCGAATTTTCAAGTATACGGCGTACTCTCGGTGTATATCCTGTCGGCTCTTTTACTCCGACTGCACCTTCAGGTGCTATAAGCTGGTATACAAGATTTATTATTTTTTCATCTGTAACATCATATTCAGCAAGCACAGCCGAAGCAAGACATTCTTCTGTCTGTATAAGGCCTATAAGCAGATGCTCTGAGCCAATATAACTATGTCCGAGCATAACTGCCGCCTCTGACGCATGGTCTAGTGCTTCTTGTGCTTTTTTTGTAAATCTGCTCTGCATATATACATCCTTTCATTAAACTTAATTTTATTATATATCAGTCATCGTATAACAGGAAGATTATCTCTTATAAATTTTGCCCTGTATTCTTCAATTTCTTCAGGTGACATATCACTGTCATTCATCAATGCAAGATTCGCAGGCATTACGCCTATCATAAGCTGATAAACACAGAATTCATTTTCCATATCAGTCCCGATAAGCCCCTGTGCGAGTCCCAGCCTTATCTGCGAAAGCAATAACATTGCATCGTTAAGTGACAGTTTTCTTGCATATCTTAAAACACCATATGAACGATATGCTATATCTGAAGCACTTAATCTTTTGTTAAGTACATATTGTTTTCTAAGCGTTCTTTCCTGGCTTATAATCTGATTCGCAATATGTGTGAGGTTATCTATTATTTCTTTTTCAGAAACACCCAGCGTAATCTGGTTGGAGAGTTTATATATATCCCCATAATTTTTTGAACCGTCACCATATACGCTTCTTAATACAAGCCCAAATCTGCCAACTTCTGATGCAAGTCCGGATATCCTGTTATTTCCTGCCAATGCCGGGAGATGAAGCATATATGAAGCTCTCATTCCTGTTCCGACATTTGACGGACATGTTGTAAGATAACCATACTTCTCATCAAAAGCATAATCCGTCACTGAATCTATAGCATCATCAACTTTATCTGCAAGTTCAAACGCCTTCTCCATATCCATTCCCGGAGCATATGCCTGAATTCTGATATGGTCTTCTTCATTAAGCATTATTGATATATCTTCATCTTTTGAAACAAATCCCGCCGCCTGCTTCTGTCCTAAAAGAAAATTGCTTATAACATGCCTTTCCTTCATAGCCTGTTTCTGATATTCATCAAGCGTTTTGAAATTATAGCTGCTGTAATCTTTTACTATATCAAGACTGTTTATTGCCTCACTAAGTTCATCTATCATCTTTACAGCATCATTTTCAGTAAGTTTCAGTGAAAAATTATATTTTTTCACATTCCTTGCCAGCCTGACACGGCTTGATATTACAACATCACTTTCTTTTCCGTTCGTCTCAAACCATCTAAGCATTACCGCCACCTTCTTTCAGCTTTTTTATCTCATCACGGTAATGGGCAGCATCTTCAAAATTTTCCAGTTCAACTGCCTCTTTTAATTTTGCATTGAGTACAGCTATCTCATCAAGCAGGTCATTTCCATGCTGTGCTGTTTTGTTTGATTTTTTTCCTTTGTGTTCAACGCTTCCATGTAATTTTTTTATATTATCTTCTATAAGCGGTCCAAAAACATCATAACAGTCCGCACAGCCGAATTTACCTATGCGGATAAACTCCTGATATTTCATGCCGCACTTGGGACATTTCACATTCATCATAGGATTATCCTGCTCCTGCGTACTTCTGTTTGACGCCGCAAGCAGTCCTGTAAGAAGTCTTGCAAAAGGAAAATCAGCAGAAGGTGACTCGGCAAAACCTGTAAGTCCCATTTTTGCTGCACACTCGCTGCAAAGATGATGCTGCGTCATAATTCCGTTTACAACTTCAGTATAATGAAATGTTGCCTCATTTTCATTACAATTCTCACATAACATAATTAATATTTACCTTCCTTTTTAAGCAAAAATATCGTTCCGAAATATGTTACTCCCGCTACAACAAACGCACACATAAGTGCAACTATATTAATATGACATGCACTATACAACAGTTTATATGTCAGGCTTACAGCTATTCCCATTATAACAGAACAGCATAACGGTATCAGAAATGTCCTGATATATTCCAGGTCATAATCAATATATTCTTTAAGAGACTTTAAATTCAATATGAAAATTAATATTGGAAATGATGCATTTCCGATTACTATACCATAAATTCCAAGTCTTGACCATCTAAGCATAAAATAGACAAGCACAATATGAACAACAAGTGAGATAAGTGAATGTTTTACCGGAACATTCATTTTGTCAATTCCCTGTAATGCAGAACTTGTAACAGTTGCAAGTGTATAAAACACTACAGCAATTGCACCTATTTTAAGCATCATGGCACCCTGTGTGCTGTTATATCTCGAAAATAAAAGCTGTATAATCGGTTTTCCAAGCGTTACAAGTCCGACAAATGATGGTATTGCTATAAACATATTTGTCTTTATTGTCTGTGCTATCTTATCTTTAACAGACGCATTATCCCCCTGTGTATATGATGCTACAATGCTCGGAAGCATTGAAGCCGACATTGCTGATGCAACACCCTGCGGAATTCCTATTAACAGGCTGTAGCTTGAACTGAAATTGCCTAAATCTGCTTTTATATTTGATGATATGTTTCTTCCAACCATAATATTAGAAAACATGGCATCATCTATAACCGCACTAATCTGATATAGTGTCTGTCCAAGTATTATAGGAATCATCGTTATAATAATTGTTTTGTATACATCTTTATCAGAATGTACAGAACTTACTTTGTCCTTTTTTATCATCCGCCTGAATGTAGGTCTGTACAGAATATATATTACTACGAGAAGTATAAGTCCTGATAATGCACCAAATGCAGTACCCATTGTTCCACCGGCTGCTCCATATGCAGCTGTCTCCACGGAATTCTTATATGCACTTGTAAGCAAATATGCTGCAAGGATACTTACTACAGCATTCATAATCTGCTCTACAAGCTGTGAAACAGCCGTTGGAATCATTGTTCCCTGGCCCTGATAAAATCCTCTCATAACGCCCATTATGGCAACAAGGAATATTGTCGGAGCAAGAACTCTTAACGGAATTGCAAGTCCCGGAACACCTCTGTATAATTTTTCAATTACTCCTGCACCAAAAAATAGAATAAGTGCCGCAGCACCACCTGTACATATTGATACTGTCAACGAACATCTGAACACCTGTGCCGCATTCTTATACTGTTTCGTTATAAATCTTGCTGAAATAAGCTTTGAAACCGCCATCGGTAGTCCATATGACGACAAAACAAGCATTATATTGTATATATTATATGCAACACTGTAAATACCATTACCTTCACTGCCTATTATGTTCATAAGTGGAATTCTGTAAAACATTCCTATGATTCTTACTATAATTCCGGCCATCGCCAGAATTCCACCATGAACAAGAAAGTTTCTTTTTTTATTTTCTGCCATTAGTATCAAGCCTTTCACATTTTTTCATGTTTTAAACAAGAAAGCACAAGGCAGCAGGAATTCCCTGCTGCCCCTTTACTAATTAAGTATAAAATCTGCTACATACCATGCACCATTTGTCTTTACGTAAGTATATGTTACTGATGTATTGTATGTTTTATTGCCATCTTTCCAGTCTACATATAAATCATAGTAAACATCACATGAGAAGCAGTTATCTGAATTACTTTCTGAAATTGGAAATATTCTATTATTAAATTCATATATGTTTTTTCCATAAAGATAAGCCCATACAGCCGGAATATCATCACCTATATTCATTGGCATATCCAACCATTATTACTGTTAAGTGAGCTTGAGACTTCTGGTTTATTATGTAACTTGCCGTAATTTCTTGCAATACCCATATATCATCTCATCCAGAAAGAATTCTTCATCCTGGGAGGATATTCTATTGTAACGCATTTATTTTTATTTGTAATCTCAAGCTGGTTTGACATCTCTGCTTTAATTTCTAGAGGTTTTGCAAGTCCTGACACTTCATAGATTGTTCTTAAAGGCTCTGAAACATAAGAAGCAACATGTTTACATGGCGAAAAATTCCACATCGTCCTGTTTTATATAGTTGTCACTACCTCCACGCCATTAATTGAGACTTTGCTTCCCTTAGGTAAAGCACTGATAGTAATAGCATTGTTTGTTGATTTGTCTGAATAATCGTCAAATGAAATGCTTCCAAGCTTCCACTTTGTAAATTTGAATCCGTTTTTTCCATCTTCCTGAAGCGATACTTTTGCTATTGCTGTATCACCGGCATACTACATACAGGATTTGATTCTGAATATCCCTGTTTTTCTTTTATATAAATCTGCTCAGTGCCAAGTTTTCCTTAAGATACTCTGCAACTTTCTCTCATTCGTCTCAAATTCATTAGCTTTACACCGCTGTCGTTAAGAAGCTTTTCAACATTATCTGCAGTAAACTTCTTTGTTATTTTATCCATTGCTATGTCGGCCTCGCCCTGCTTTACATAATCTTTGATAAATACATAAAGAACACTCCAGCATATAATCAGCTGCGAGTATTCCCTGAATATATGAAGGAATCTTTTAAACTTTGACATATTTTTTCTTTTTTTCTTTATTCATCATTGCCACTCCTTTATATTTTATTTAATGCTTGCGCCATGGACATGTTCTTGGACCTGTAGGCGAATAAGGTGTATTTATTACTTCTCCTTCATAATACATCTGTGTTGATGTGCCACCATCCATTACTGAAGCATTGACCGCAAACCATATGAAGCATTATATCCTGTAAATCCGAGAATGAAGCTCCAAGGCTTTTGCCATATCGTCCGTCAATAGCAATGTGGAAGAATTATAGAGCCGTCCGAGGTCTGTCAAGTGCTGTACGTGGATTAAGACACCGCCTGTACCTGATACATCCCAGCTCTCGCCATATTAATAGAGGAATGGTCCGATACTTTGTTGCTGATGCTTACACAAGGTCGCGGATATTATTCTGTTTTGCCTGTTGCTGTCATATTACCTACGACAAGCTTATTATCAAATGTTATACCCGTAACATGATATGTTGAACACTGTTTCCGTTAACCTGTTCACCATTAATCATAACAAGTCAATCGGCAATGCCTGTATATGTTGTCCTCACCTACGAACTCACCGCCATTTACACCTACGGCATCATATCTTTTGCAATATCAGCAACAACTTGTCCATTTCCCCTGATGGAATCCTTCTATTGTTCCTACAAAAGTCTTGATGGGTCCTTGATTTTCATAAGTTTTCCTATATGTTGAACCTTTAACATCAATTATCTCAATATCAGGAACTTCTGAATTATATCTTCTGTATCAATACTACAAGACTTGTATCTGTAACTTCATCTGTATCCTTAATTGAATTGGCAGCCTTGATTGCATCTATCTCTTCCTGCGAGCAGAAATAGCGAGGAATCCTATCGTCACTCGTCTCCTGCAGACAGTACAAACTGATTTTTTGCTGTTCTTTGAAGGTCCATATACAAGAACCGCCATAACTCCGTAGAGCCATACTATAATAAGTGCAAGTGTAATGCCTATTGTTGCCGCAACTCTTCCAACCCATGTAAGTGCTCCGGCTTTTTCTTTTCTTTCTTTGATCTGCCACTCTTTTCCCGCCTGTTTTTTCTTTTTTATTCACGGGAATTTTTCTTGATTCTGATTCTTCATCCATGTAATCAAACAATTCAATTTCTTCGTTGTTTTCGTTACTCATAAAATTCTCCATTTCTTTTATATTTAAAGTTTAATTATGCTTAAACACCCATCTTCTCTGTATCTGGAAGTTATCACAAAGTATTGTATCTATTATAGCTTTGCCACAACCGTAGTACCTGCCCAAGCGACAATACACTTGTAACAAGGTATACAAGACCATATGAAACACAAAGCTGACATGCACATAAGATATAATATCTCACAATTGATGACTTGACGCCACTCTTTGAATTAAATACCGCTTTTCTGTTAAATGTATAGTTAAAAAGTGATGATATAATTCTCGCACCGAGCGTAGTAAATATTCTTATGCTTCCGTCAAGTTTTCCAAACATCAATGCAACTGATAAGAGCAAAAAACATTGCCAGATCAATCTACAGATGATGCAATTGAGCTGAATAAAAACTTAAAATAACACCATATATTTTTCAATGAGTCCTTGATAGGATTAAAATGAGTTGATGCATTTTCTTCAATATATACAGTTTCTATCTGAACTTCCACAAAATCTATATGGCTCTGCTTGAATTCAAGAAGCATGTTAGTTTCATATTCAAATCTTTCACCTTTTACTTTATCAAACAATTCAAGATACCTCTGTCTGGGTATTGCTCTTTTAATCCGGTCTGGGTATCTGATATATTAAGTCCACATGCAAATTTAAACACAAAACTTGTCATGTTATTTCCGAATCTGCTCTTTAAACGGTACGTCTTTTCCCGAAAAATTTCTTACGCCAAGAACAACTTTATCTTTGCACTCTGCCATTTTCTCACAGCATTTCAGGATATCTGCCGCCTTATGCTGATTATCTCCGTCAACAGTAACAACTCCATCTATATCAGGTCTGTTTTTGATACAGTATTCAAATGCAGTTTTAAGACCGCGTCCTTTACCTTTATTTACCTCATGCGTAAGAATTGTACATTCCGGATAAGCTGATACATGCTCAAAAGGCTCCATATGATTTTCATCACTGCCATCATTTACCAGAATAATATCGTCAAAGCCAGCCTCTCTTAATGAATCTACAACACATATTAGTTTTTCATCAGGATTTAAAGAGGGAATTATAACTGATACTTTCATTATGTAATCTCCATTTCTTTACACTAAAAGTCTGAATAAACATTTTTTATGTCTATATTTATCCTTATGTAATTTAAATAAGCCAAATTAGATAATATAACAATATGATATTATTTGCAATTAATTTTTAACAAATATAATATCAACTTTTTATTTTTTATAGTAACATACACAAGCCATATCTCATATTATTTTATTGTAAATGATTTCCGGAGGAATTTAAAATGAGTGATTTAGCAGCAACAAACTGTGGTGGATGCAGTGACTGCAATGGCGGATGCTCTTCTTGTTTCTGGATTATCTGCCTTCTCCTTCTCTGCGGCGGCTGTGGCAGCGGCAATAGCACTTTCGGAGGATGCGGATGCGGCAATGACAGCTGTACATGGATTATCCTTCTTCTGTTATTCTGTGGTGGAGGATGCGGCAACAACGGTTTATTTAGTAACAACGGCTGCGGATGTGGATGCGGCTGCAACTAATCCTTATGTTGAAGACACATTCTTAAATATACCAGATATTTATTAAAAGGGTCTGTAAAAAAACAGCTATAAGATAGGGCATCTGTTCACGAGAGTGGACAGATGTCTGTCTTTATCTTCAAAACTACGGAAAACTGTGAATTTTCCAAAATAACGGCTTTTTCGCCACGTCTAAATAGCCTTTTATAAGTTCTGTCCCACTTGATTACTCCAAACGTTCCTTCGGCCTAAATACTTCGATTCATCCTAAGAAGTGCACCGTGTAGAGGTTCAAGATTGTCTATTACTTCATGGTGAATTGCTGTTAATTCTCTATTCAATCTGGCAGTGCAATTTCCTGATGTTCTCTTGCAACATTCACCTTTGTAAGGGCAATTGGTGCAATCTTCACATTCATAGATTTCTTCTGTCCTACCATATTTATTTCCACGGACATGCTTATCATATTTATATAAAAATCGTTTTCCATTTGGACATATGAGATTCCCCTTTTCATCGCGTTTAAAGTTATCCACTCTAAAAGGATTATTGCGATATTTACTATCCTTGGTTTCTTTGTCAAACATGGTAAACTTCATATATTTTTCCATGCCATGTTCTTCGCAGTAAAGATAGTTATTGTATGAACCATAACCGGCATCTGCTACTGGGTATTTAGGATAGTGTCCATACGTAGCATTATATTTTTCCATAAGAGGTACAAAGCACTCTATATCAGATGCATATGGTTTTGCATCTATTACCGCTATAAGAACGTATAGTTTCCATACGCTCTATCTCATATTTCATATTTAATTTTTGAAGTTATCAATTTCTTCATTCTGTCCTATTTAAAATTAAAACTATATCTTAGTCCCGATTTCATTTGAAGTCTACAATAATATCTTTTACTTTTGCGGTGTTGTTTATATTATGTACATTTAAATGTGGAAATCTAAAGAAGAAAATATGAAAAAACGAAATTGATATTTTGTCCCACATGTGGGAACAAACCACAAAATAAAATTAGAAAAATACAAAATTAAAAATTTTCCTCTGTATTGTCCAAAATGCAAAAGAGAACCTTTAATTGAAGTTAAAGAGAGATTTTCTTCGTAAACCGCTGTTTGTCGCTTCCGGGGTAACGAAAAAGCGCCGTATTTCTACGACGCTTTTGTCTTGCTCGGAAGATATCGAGCAAGGGAACGCTATTCAATTATTTGTTGTACTTTTTCTTTCTGCTGACAACCGTTGTACCGGTGACTGCACCGCCGACAACGAACAACAGGGCAATCCACAAAGCAATGTTGCTTGTGTCACCGGTCTGCGGACTCTTATCGGATGTTCCCGGTTTGGTATTGGCAGGTTTTTTCTCAAGGGCAGCAATGGCATCTTCAATAGCCTTGGCCATTGCATCAACTTCGGTCTGCTCCGTAAGGTTCTTACCACGGTTCACAGCATTCACAGCGGCTTCCACGCCGGTGAAGTCCTTGTAGTTGTCCTTGTTCAGTACATTTGCTTTGGCAATGGCTGCATCAACTTTTGCGTAATCAGCATCCTTGTATTGCAGGGCAGCAATGGTATCTTCGATAGTCTGTGCCATCGCATCAACTTCGCTCTGTTCAGTGATGTTCTTGTCACGGACAACAGCATTGACAGCAACTTCCACACCGGAGAAATCCTTGTAGTCATTCTTGTTCAGTGCATTTGCTTTGGCAATGGCTGCATCAACTTTTGCGTAATCAGCATCCTTGTATTGCAGGGCAGCAATGGTACCTTCGATAGCCTGTGCCATCGCATCAACTTCGCTCTGTTCAGTGATGTTCTTGTCACGGACAACAGCATTGACAGCAGCTTCCACACCGGAGAAATCCTTGTAGTCATTCTTGTTCAGTGCATTTGCTTTGGCAATGGCTGCATCAACCTTAGTGTAGTCGGCAGGTAAATAAGTCATTGCAATTGTCTGCGTATGAGTTGCTGTATCAGCCGTAATCGTAATATTGGAATTGAAAACCTCGCAATTATCTGCATTGACTTCGACAGCATAAGTACCCGCTTCCAAATCAACAGGGTTTGCTACTTCCTGACCATTCACTTTAATGACTACATTCGCCAATTCAGCAGGTGTTACAACAAAAGAAACTGTATGCTTAGGTGCAGGCAAAAGGGACGTTCCATTAGAATTAAATCGATAATTGCCACCAGCAGCAGTGATTTCATTAAAGAAATCTTCCGTTTTCATAAAGTCAAGGGTCTTTTTTGTTCCAGCATCCTGATACTTAAAGCAAGCCGGGACATTTTCAGTTCCCACGAAATAATTGTTTTCAAAAAGCAGGTGTATCAGAAGAAACATCGCCTGCAATACCGCCTAAACGCTTATAAGGTGTAGTGGCAGTATATTGAGATAAATCCATTTCACCAGCGAAATAACAATGTCCGATTTCTGTACCTGCACCAACTGTCCCTGCAATGCCGCCGAAATCCGTAGTGCCTTTGCCAAGAGGAACGATTTTCCCGGTGGAATAACAATTGATAATCTTTGAGTTTTGAAACAACTGCCCAACAATTCCGCCGGTACAAGGTGTCCAAGAGGTCATATCGCCTGTATTAGCACAATACTGTACGGTACTGTTTTGAGCAAGACCTACGATACCGCCCATCTGAAAAGAGGTGACATCCTTCGTTATTGAAAATTTTCCCTTGTTTTGGCAGTATTCAATTGTGCTATTAATCGCATATCCGCACAAAGCCACAGTACCGTTAATATATTTGTCTGTATCCGTGAACGACACATCTGAAGTGCAGTCAGAAATTTTGCTGTCTGCTGCAACGCCCGCTACCGTTCCAAAATAGACATACCCTGCATTGGACACATCCAGCTTGCCTTGAATTGTCAAACCGGAAATTTCAGCACCGTAAACCTCACTGAAAAATCCGAAAGACGGATACTCTGTCTTTCCATAGTTTTCGGAAAAATCTAAATTGGAAATCGTATGCCCGTTTCCGTAGAATTTGCCGCTGAAGTAATGCAGGAGAGTTCCATCAGCAGCAAATACGCTGCCAATTGGTGTCCACGCAACACCTGTTAAATCCAAATCTGCATCAAGAGATACAACCGCATCTGTTTTATCGTCATATTCGCCATTGTCCACAGCTTTTGCAAATTGCAAAAGCTCTTCTACTGTTGTGATTGAAGTTTTGCTGCTTTGCTCGTTCTCTTCTGCAAACGCTGTCATCGGGACAAGTGCCATCACAAGGCACAATGCAAGCAGAAGACTTAGAAGTTTTTTCTTCATTTTCATTCCTCCAAAATAATTCTATCCGCTATTTTATTCCTCCGACAGCGGACACGCCGGAGAATATAGAAGGTTTAACCAGAAAAGATTGATTTGCCGGTCGTGGTTAGGACTTCAATATCAAACCACCATCCTTCCGGCAAACGCAAAAAGCCGAAGTCAAGGCATAATGCACCCTGTCTCCGGCAACTGGTTCGTTATAAATTGTATGAAATAAGACTTGACACACTGAAAAAACGGTGCTATGCTCCTGTCGAGTCAAATCGACAATGATTGTCGCATTTCTGTTTGTCATAGTCAAGTCCTCCTTCCGTAATTTCTAAGGCAAAAGGATATGAATTCCCCTACCCCATAGATATACAAAGGTATTATAGCAGATTTTTTTTCAAATCTCAAGTAGTTTTCAGAATATTGTTCTCATCTCTTTCTCAAAGGCATTGCTTCTGCCCGCTCATTGAGTTCTGCAAGGTAATCTCCGATTTATCACTCAGATGATATCGTTTTTTCTTCAATTACATCCACCTAATTTTAATACACTGCCTGTCGACTTGCTTCTGTAACCAGCATCCGGTTAATCTTCTCCTGCATTGTTTCCTTTCCTTTTAGATCCCCGGCAGAGAGTCATTCCATTGGTCTCTGTCAGAACATTATTCTTTAAATCAGGCCCAAAATGGGCACTTCCAGTTTCGCAGGCTACCTATATATAGCCTTTTCATTTTTGCTTGCAAAAAGCCTTGTGATCACAGCACTTTTTTAACGTAAAAAGCGTTTTAATATGATGCAGCCAACGACAAGAAGCATATCTAACAAATATCATTGTCTATCTATTCTTTTTAAGATTCTGCCAATACGGCTTTTTCCTTCACCGCCTTTTCCGATAATCAGCAGCATCTTCTGACCTCTATTGCTGGGAATGAGACAATATCCCATAAACTCCTGCAGGCAGACAATATCATCCGCTTCGAGCAGCTGCTTCTTCATCAACAATCCATACATTCGGATCATCCTTGTCTTTCAAATACCCATACGGTGTTGTACTTGCTACATGCTTGCCGGATTTTCCTTTCGCCTTGAAAGTGGATTTTATCTTTTTACTGGTATCCCTTGCATACCATTCATTCATGATATTTCGGAATGGAGTAAAATCGTCGTCCTCCCGGAAACTGTCTATATTCTCGTTGACTGCAATCATGCGGACATTCTTCTGTCGCAGCAATTCCATATATTGTCCGACTTTCAGATAATCTCTTCCCATTCGGCCCATATCTTTAATCAGGATCGTTCCAACTTTCCCCGACTCCACTTCTTTCATCATTTGCAAGAAAACCTGGACGATTAAATCTTGTACCGGAGATACTATCATCAGTAAAATGAACAAGATTGGTAAATCCATGTTCTTTTGCATACTGTTCCAGCAGTTTCTTCTGGTTTGAAATACTGTTGGATTCCCCGTTTAATTCATCATCACGACTAAGACGTTCATACAACGCTGTCATGAATCCCTGTTTCTCTGTCATAGTCAGATGTCCTCTTTCCTTCGCTTATTAAGTTCCTGTTCTCATCCCATATCCGTTCCTATACCGGGTTCTGATGTTTCCGGGATGTATTAACCAGAAAAGACATGCTGAATGCCTATTCAATTCTGGTATCACTACGGGCAGGCTGTTTCGTTTTCAAGGTTCGTGTAAGAAGTAAAAAAAGATTCTTACACTAAACGAAATGCTCAGAGGTCTTTTTACAGCCCCTTTCTCTATGTTGCAGGCGTGCCTGCATCTTTCTTTTTTCTCATCTCCTCAACACATGCACCATCCACTTCATAGATTGTCGTTTCATCAACTATCACGATATTCTTATCTTCCATATTGGTTACGCCTTATTGTCATTCTCAATATATTATATTCATAACTTCTTATTTACCGCATATATTATTATAGATTTTTTAAGGATGGTGAACCCATGTCAGATAAACCTCCAATAACCATATTTGATATGCAGACACTTCCTTTATTATTTCAAATCATCAAAGCCATGATTCCATTTCTTGATTTTCCAATGGCAAAAATGTTATCTGTGATTATCCGATTAAATGAATTGAATTATACCATTAATTACTTCAGGTCACCTGATTGTGCTGATTTTATATCATGAATTCATCCATTCCACATATTCATTCAATTAGCGATTTGTTGGAAAATGACGATTTTATATGCCATTCTCCCGCCTGATATGCCGGACTTATCAAAATTTCAAGCTTTTCCAATATGTCATCAATTTTTAACAGTGATACTGACTCATTAAAAAATTTCATGTCTATAGTTTAATGCTTCCAATTCAGCCCAGGACAGCAGTTCTGATTTCCATTCTGATTCCGGCTCCGATTGTAAAAACAGCAGCAAGCCATCACAATTTGGTTCTTTTATGGATTCTTCACAGCAGAAATTATATGACGAATATTTAAAGCAGCTTGATTCACTCGACCAAAAATTAAATGATTCACAAACATGATATTAATGGTATTTTGTCAGACTTTTTAACATATTATTAATCGATACATATTCATGGTGGTATTATGAAAGATCTGGATTTCAGAAAACAGCTTATAATCAATGAATTCAAAACGATGTCAAAAGGAAAATCAAAAGAAGAAATACTCCCGCTCCTTCTTGCTTTAAGTACAAAAGCAAAACAGGCAGGCATTAATTTCACAAAAGAAGATACTCTTCTTATAATAGAACAGGTAAAAGACGAACTCACAGAACAGGAACGCCAAATGCTTCCTCAGATTCTTGCTCTTATAGGTAAATAATTAAGAAATGGCACAGATAACATCTTAATTACCTGTGCCATTTCTTTTATGTTTAAAAATTATTTAGCAACAATATTTACAATTCTGCCCGGAACGTAAATCTCTTTTACAATATTCTCAGGATACTTATCTTCAAGTGCAGCCTTTGCAGCAGCAATTGCTGCATCTTTGTCTGCATCAGCAGGAATTGTAATCTTGCCTTTAACTTTACCATTAATCTGTACAGCTATTTCGATTTCATCCTCTTTCATAGCTTCCTCGTCATATGGGCCATGGATTTTACAAATACGCTTGTATTATGTCCAAGCTGTTCCCAGAGTTCCTCTGCAAGATGAGGTGCAAACGGAGCAAGAAGTGTTACAGCTGTTTCAAGAGTAGCTTTGTCAATACCACCCTGCTTCTTTGATAAATCAATAAGCTTGTTAGTATATTCCATAAAGCCGCTGACAACTGTATTAAGGTTGAAGTTTTCAAGTCTTGTTGTTATATCATATACAAGTTTATGACGAATTTTAACTGTCTCTGCTGTTTCCGCAAAATTCTTGTCAGCATTTTCTGTCACAAGATTCCAGAAACGTCCAAGGAAACGACGAACGCCATCTATACCTCTGTCATCCCACTCTGCATCCATTTCAGGTGGTCCTACAAAAAGTTCATACATTCTTAATGCATCGCATCCATAATCTTCAATAAGATCATCAGGAGATACTACATTTCCCATTGACTTACTCATCTTAATACCATTCTTACCTGTAATCATTCCCTGGTTAAAGAGCTTTGTGAATGGCTCATCAAAATCTACAACTCCTATATCGTGAAGGAATTTTGTATAAAATCTTGAATAGAGAAGGTGAAGCACTGCATGCTCAACACCGCCGATATACATATCAACAGGAAGATACTTATCTGCTTTTTCACGGCTTACAAGTTCATCTTTATTCTTATTATCAACGTATCTGAGGAAATACCATGATGAACCTGCCCACTGAGGCATTGTATTTGTCTCTCTCTTTGCAGGTTTTCCACAACATGGGCATGTTGTATTTACCCATTCATCAATAGCTGCAAGAGGTGATTCACCTGTACCTGTCGGCTCATATTTCTCAACTTCCGGAAGAAGTACCGGGAGCTGGTCTTCAGGAACAGGAACGCAGCCACAATCCGGACAATGAATAATAGGAATTGGTTCGCCCCAGTATCTCTGTCTTGAGAATACCCAGTCACGAAGTTTGTAATTAACTTTCTTTTTACCAAAGCCCATCTTTTCAATCATCTCAGGTGCTTCTTTTTTGAGAACTGATGATTCCATTCCATTCCAGTCACCTGAATTAATCATTGTACCGGCTGCTTCTGTATAAGCCTCCGTCATATTTTCAATTTCTTTACCATCTTTTGCAATTACCTGAATAATAGGAAGGTTAAACTTCTTTGCAAATTCAAAATCTCTGTCATCATGTGCAGGAACACACATAATTGCACCTGTACCATAATCAGCAAGTACATAATCCGAAAGCCAGATTGGTACTTTCTTACCATTAAGTGGATTAATCGCATAAGAACCTGTAAATACACCTGTCTTTTCTTTATCCTGCATACGGTCAATATTTGAACGTGTTGATGCCTTGAAAATATAATCTTCAACATCTTTTCTTGTCTCATCTGTTGCAAGGCTCTTTGCGAGCTTATGTTCAGGAGCAAGTACCATAAATGTAGCACCGTGAAGTGTATCAGGTCTTGTTGTATATACTGTTATGCTCTCATCTTTTCCATCAACTTTGAAATCCACTTCTGCACCATATGAATCTACTAACCAGTCACCTGCATCTTCTTTAACCTTTTGGTACCAGTCAAGTTTATCAAGATCATCAAGAAGCCTGTCAGCATATGCTGTAATCTTTAACATCCACTGTTTCAAATCTTTCTTTGTAACAACTGAATGACATCTCTCACAGCATCCATTTACTACTTCCTCATTTGCAAGACCTGTCTTACATGAAGGACACCAGTTAATAGGCATCTCTTTCTCATAAGCAAGTCCAGCCTTAAACATCTTAACAAATATCCACTGTGTCCATTTATAGAACTCCGGATCTGTTGTATTAACTTCCATATCCCAGTCATAAATTGCAGAAATATCCTGAATCTGTCTCTTTATATTAGCAATATTGCTCGCTGTAGAAATTCTCGGATGAACACCATTCTTTATAGCATAGTTTTCTGCCGGAAGACCAAATGCATCCCATCCCATTGGATGAATTACATAATATCCGTGCATCAACTTATATCTGCTCCATACATCAGTTAACATATCCTCTCCAATGACCTACATGAAGTCCGCTTCCTGATGGATATGGGAACATATCAAGACAGTAATATTTTGGCTTCTTGCCATCATTAACATTAATAGGGTGTGCTTCCCAGTTACCACGCCACTTTTTTTCAACAACTTTGTGATTATAAGCTGCCGCCATGTCTAGCCTCCACGCGCGTCTTGTATTTTAGGAGCAGCTTCTGCTCGATTCTGGAACGCAGCACAAAATCCGCTTGGCCGATTCTTATATTTAATAAACATACTCTGTCTATCAATCAGCCACAATCTCCTGTTATTCAATGAATCATTGTGAATCCACATTTAGAGAATATTTTAGCATAACCATATGATTTGTCAAGAATATAGCCCTTTAGTGCTGCTGTGTTTTTTCATATATTTTTCAGTTTTTTAATTTTTTATAACAAAACGCTTTTATTTTCCACTTTAAAGTGTTAAAATACTTCCAATCTGTGCTTTATTTAAAGATTGAATTATATTTGTTTATAAATCTTTATATGAACAAATCAGACAATATATATATTATTTTATGGAGATAAAAAATGACAAACTGTGACTTTTTAAATATAGGCTTCATCGGTTTCGGACTTATTGGCGGTTCTATTGCAAAAGCAATAAAAGCAGCACATCCCGAATATCATATTATAGTTGAAAGCCGAAGCCGCGAACCTCTTATTGCTGCTCTTAACGATAAGATTATAGATGATATATGCACATGTACAGATGATAATTTTTCAAAATGTGATTACATTTTTCTGTGTACACCAGTTATTACAATTACAAAATATATGTCTGCACTCAAACCTTTTATAAAACCGGGATGCATAATCACTGATGTTGGAAGTGTAAAAGGAAATATCCACAAAGCCGCACATGAACTTGGATTAGACAGTTGTTTTATAGGTGGTCATCCGATGGCTGGCTCTGAGTTATCAGGATATGCCAATTCAAGTGCTGATATTTTGAAAGACTCAAAATATGTGATAACACCAACAGCAGATACATCCAGTGAAAGTCTGGAATCATACGTGCAGCTGATTAAAGATATGAAAGCAGTTCCTGTAATCATGGATTACAAAGAACATGACTATACTGTAGCAGCAATAAGCCATGTGCCTCATCTTATTGCAGCCGGTCTGACAAGAACTGTTAAAACTAATGATGATGATGAAAAACACATGCATCTTCTTGCTGCCGGTGGTTTCCGCGACACAACAAGAATTGCGGCATCTTCACCGGAAATGTGGAGTCAGATTTGCAACTCAAATAAAGATTCAATATGCACATTTCTTGATAAATTCATCGAAGAAATGCACAATATCAGGGATAATATCAGCAATGACACCCCGGAAGAAACATCTGAATTTATTGAAAATTTATTTAAAGAAGCTTCGGCGGTTATAGAAAATCTTCTAAACCGCCGCAGCTTACTTTCAAACGCGGAAGCATCCTCCGCCAACAAATTCCCTCATTATTGAATTAACCGGTATATATTCTGTTCCACAAGGAAGAAAATACTCTAAGAATTTTAAAAGCCTTTTTGCTTCCTGATACTCCGGTGCTTCTTCTTTTATTGAAAAAAGCAGCGGTTCAACATAAGGTTTTAAAACCGATATCTCATATGCAAGAGATGAATTAAACATAATATCTGCCTGCTCCTGGAACGGGAATATATTTTTCTCTTCTCCCCTTCTTACAGAATCCCACATTTCAAGCGTTCTCTTTGCAGACGCACCTCTTGTTCTGTGATCTCTTACCATTCTTCTTATAAGTCTTCCATCTGTCGTAGAAACTCTGTTATGTTCATCAACATTAAGCTGTGTAAGTGCACTTATGTATATTTTAAATTTACTTTCAACCGGAAGTGCATATGAAAGTTCATCATTAAGACAATGAATGCCTTCAATAACTAAAATATCATCCTGCCCAGCTGTAAAAACTGTGTTCCATATTCTTTCTTTCCAATTTTAAAATTGAAGACAGGCATATCGACCCTTTCACCGGAAAGAAGCATATTCATATGTTTGTTAAACAATTCTACATCTATAGCATGCAAATCTTCAAAATTATAATCACCATTCTCGTCAACAGGTGTGTTTTCTCTTTCAACAAAATAATTGTCAACAGCTATAGGATGCGGTTTATATCCGTTAGCCATCAGCTGAATTGATAATCTGTGTGAAAATGTTGTTTTTCCCGATGATGACGGTCCGGCTATCATTACGAACTTTGTTCCGGGTCTTTTCTGAATCATCTTGACAATATCATAT
>SCPN01000903.1_pt1 | contig 19820 bp, 24 predicted proteins | sample 6106831 | NCBI WGS metagenome assembly SCPN01 (sample SAMN10720447, study PRJNA508395) | human gut metagenome | isolation source: Participant 1, 0 month
ATTCATTCAATTACTATCACATTCTGCTGGTTGTGCAAAAAACACTTTAGTCGCGCTCTGCTCTCCTCTTTTTTATGCGCTCACATACATCATCAATGGCGCTAACCATACCTTCTTGCATAGCTTTATATCCCTCGCCTATCAAAAGATACAATTCCAACTTTGTTGCATCTGTATTTTCTTTTTCCATTACGTGATTACCTGTTGCAGTTGCCATAAAATCACTCCTCAAAATTGCATCATTGCTTTCCACATAAATATTATATCCTAAGATTTCAGAAGTCACAAGCTAGCCTACATAATTTTTTCATACACAAAAATCATCTTGCAATACCAATTATTCAATATATTATTTAATCCACTTGATATTTCTTTTACATATGCATCTACACGAATTTATGCATATTCTTTCAGTCTGTCGTAAAATACTTTCAGTAAATTGTCCATTTGTTGTTGTGCTAGCCCATGTCATATTACAATTTTTTTGAAATAATGATACGATTTCACAAAATCATTTCTCAAAACGGTTCTCCTCCGCAAAAATTCTGATGCAAAACAATACTTTTTTGCTAATTTTTCATATTCATCAAGAGGCAACGCATTTTTTCCATATTTATTATCATGATTAAAACAATGTTTACAGTTCAAATTGCACTTTTCTGTAATCAAAAACGAAAATGTTAGTGGTGCATTTGCCGTAGCCAACCACTGCTCCGATTGCTCCCACGATAGCTGCCAAAAGAATAATCAAAAGAAGTGCTATCCATACAGCCGGATTTGCCGCTACTGCCTGAACAACACTTTGTATTGTCTTTACAAAAGATTTTCCTGCCTGTGCTCCTGCTTTTGCTCCCGATCAAACAGCCTATGCCGATTTCTCCGTTGACTTTCTTGCAGCCTTTCTTTTTTCCCTGCTTTGCAAGTTTTTATGCACGAGCGTTTTCATGCCGCCCACTGCCGTATGTGTGCCTTTTCTGGCAGTTTCTTTAGAAAGACTAATGGGTGTGTCTGTTGTATGCTCCGTATTTCTTTCTTCATAAGAAGCATCTGCCACACTGCTTCCAAGCAGCATCAGATGCATGGACTGCACCATAAGCTCCCTTGTTTCATGAAAAGAAAAAAGGACACGCTCACTTTTTGATGAACTGCCCTTCTTCTGCTTTTTGCCTTTATTTAGTTTTTCAATGCCTTTTTTCTTGAACCGGCTCTTTTTCCGCCGTTTCATTTTTTCTGTCTTAGCCATTTCTCTGGCTTTCTTTAACATTCGCTGTTTGGAACGATAATCCAGACTTTCGAACACACGCTTTGCCGGTTCACTTAATGATTCAATGACCTCTTTATCAAGATGATCCATTCGCTGCCACCTCCAATTATATTCTGTGGGCTGTATGTATGCTTTTGATTTTTCTGTTGAATGTTTTGGGGAAATATGATATATTGATATTAGAAAAGGAAAGTACGCACTCCAAAGTGGATGCTCCCAGGTGGTTTTTAAATGTTCTTACGGACACCGCCTATCCTGTTTGCCGACAGGATAGGCATTTTTATTTTCGCTTGTTTCTCTTATTGAGAAAGGCAAGCAACGCTATAACAAGACTACCAAAGGCACATAACAATGTTAATATGCCGATGAAAATCGAAAGGATTTCAAAAGCTGTCATTCACGTCACCTCCCTTCCTATGTATTCCGGCAAGCCGGTCATTTGGTGTTGGGAGGCTACCACCCTGTCGTGGGTACTTTCCTATGGCTTACGCCATGCAACTAATATATCATTTTTCCCGCCATAATTCAACGATTTTCGTCAATTCATCTGCCCTTATTTTTCCTTATTTTTTCCCTGTTTACCTGTTATTTTTTTATTGACCATCTCATGGAAATTGGTATTAAATAACTGATACAGACTACTGTCTTTTTCCATCGTATTATCAAACGGAACAATCTTATCGCCAAACCGGATAAGTCCCATTCCCGGCTCTGCTCCATTCACACAGGCAAGCCACCCATACGATAATAACTATGTAATGCTCGCAAGCGTTCCGTGGCATCTAACGGTATCAGGCAACTCCCCAATCGGTGAAATAACTGCTGAATGGAAAATTCTATGGTGTTAAAATAATTTCTGGCACTTTCATAATCCGGCTTTCTGCAGCTGACAATGAAATACTTGGATTGCAAAAGTCCTCCCCGTCCTTCCTGCAATCGCTTTTCAATCAGCTTGTGGTATTCTTTCGCCAAAGGCTCCATTTCTTTGCTGACTGCCTTCTGCAGAATTTCTTCCCGCAACCTTCCATTGTCGGCATAATGATTGGATACAATCACCTTGTAGCTGACATTCATTGACCGAAGCAGCGTTTCAAATCGCTTGCTGGTTTCTTCTTTTTCTTGCTCATCCTGTGTGGAAAAGTTAATATCCTCAAACAGATACATCCTGTCAAACTGGTGAATCTTCTTTTTCACTCCGTCTTTGTTTGTTGGACTCTCCAGTTCAAAGATACCGTTTTCTGATATTCGATAGATTGGTATCGTATCCTGGATACACAATGGAACTTTGTAAATGTGTTGCGTCTGTGGAGTCAGTGAGTCCTTTCTGAATAATTTTAGCATTTGTTCTAACCTCCTGATCTTGTTTTAGATATGAAAAAAAGAACTACCGAAGTAATTCTTTTTTCATTTTTTGTATATGAATTTGTCCAATAGCTAAATTTCAATGTTTCCGAATAGAATGATAGAGAAACACCATTCCAGCACCCAATAATAAAACAGCTATTATTAAAATGCAAACCAAAGGGAACCGTAAAATATAATCTGACGAATTTGTAAAACACTCATTATAATTTCTAAATTCAAATGCTTGATACCATTTTGCAAATAACGGCATCAAGAAAGCAAATATCCCACCTATCATGATACACGTTATGGAGATACACCTTTCAATAATACTACCATTACTATTTTTCCTATCCATATTGTGATTATTTGTGTCCTGATCGTTATCGGTATCAACCTCGTCCTTCATAAGATAATCCAACGAACAGTCAAAATATCTTCCTAATTTGACCATATTTTCCATATCAGGAATCGTCCCCATTTCCCACTTGGAAACAGCCTGTCTGGAAACATTCAGTTTTTCTGCTAGCCGCTCCTGTGATAATCCGTTCTGTTTTCTTAATTTCAAGCGAATTTTTTTTTTCAGCAAATGTCATAGCATCATCACTTTCTGTTTTTCAGTGTAATTACAGTATATCTTTATCTCCCAATCTATCTACCATCTGTACCTTGCAAATCCGCAATTCAAGGTTACATTCCGGAAAATACTGCCAATTTATGCACTTCTGCTATAAATCAGATCATGATAGGTACATCCACGACATTGCAGTCACCTCTGTTTTGATTTTATACCCTTTTATAAATAATAGGAGCATCATATCCAAATGTACGTTTCCCATTCACTTCCATACTCTCCGATACCTCCAAACATGTATCAGAAAATTTCTCCCACAACCGAAATATCATTACCGGCGAAAACCGGCTCACACTGCCCCCTTCCCATACTCCATCCTTTTCATGATACAAAGCCGGAGTAAATTTTTCTGACTTTTTCAATGCACTATATTTCACATTTTTCATTGTTTTGTAGGAAAATGTATTCTTATCCTCTCCTTCCGGAATTTCATAGGAAGAAAGCATAATCCCATCATCCTGCTCTGTCAACAAAAACAAATGTGGCGAAGAATGACGTTTTCCTTGGCTTTGATAATAACTTTCTTCCACAATGAATATGCCAGAAAAATCTGCCGGCAGATCCTGTATTTTATTGTTACACGGCGTATTAACATGCTCCGCATATGGATATATCTCTCCTGCTTCCTTCATTTTTTGAAATTGTTCCTGATTATCAAAGTGACCTGTCATCATTTTAATAAACTGCTCAAATTTAGATATATTTTCTGTATGGCTCATATAATTCTCCTCTCTCGACGATATTTTCTCTCATTATACACCCATCCATATGATAAAAAAAGAATGTTATCTTTCAATTTCTTTAACATGATTCCGCTTTTCTGCCTGCAAGTTCTCCAGTTCTTTCCTTATATTATTCACAACAAGAGAAAGCTCCTGACTAGCTGACTCTTCTTCATGACAGATACTCCCAGCCAAATCCTTCGCTTTACACATATCTTTCATGCTGGCATTGCAATATTTATTTATAAGTCTGGGTGTTCCATCGGCAGCGTTGAGTATTGCTTCAATAGCTGCATCTTCAAAGATGGTCTGATTGCAGCCGACACCTTTTAATTTTTCCAGTATATATGTTTTGCCTTCATCTTTTGTAAGACCTTCTAGTCTTTTGATCATGTGCCAAATCTCCTTTCTTGTATCTGAGATATTCAGAAATCCTATTTTCATCACCTCCAGATTTGCCTATTTTATAAAATAAAAAATGGGAACAAATCTTAACCATTTTAATAATTAAGACTTATTCCCAAATTTTGCTTTCTTTTATCGCAAAACAAGGGAAAGCATTGTGTAATACTTTCCCTTGCTGATAGTATGCATGTCAGATAAATACTTTAACGGTAATATCCTTAAATCTGTTGGCTTTCGTGTACTCATCACGCTGTGCCATAAAGGCTTTCACATCATCACGAGTAACCGTTATATCGCAACAGTGAACATACTGCTTCTTATTTACTCTTGTCAGCTATAGCTGCCTGTGCTGCTGCAAGTCTTGCGATTGGCACACGGAATGGTGAGCATGACACATAGTCAAGACCAATCTTGTGGCAGAATTCAACTGATGAAGGATCTCCACCGTGCTCACCACAGATACCGCAGTGAAGTGATGGACGAACTTTCTTTCCTTTTTCAACAGCCATTTCCATAAGCTGACCAACACCTGTCTGGTCAAGTTTTGCAAACGGATCGCTCTCGAAGATCTTAGCATCATAGTAAGCATCAAGGAACTTACCTGCATCATCACGAGAGAAACCAAATGTCATCTGTGTTAAATCATTTGTACCGAAGCAGAAGAATTCAGCTTCTTTAGCGATTTCGTCAGCTGTAAGAGCTGCTCTAGGAATCTCGATCATTGTACCAACTTCGTACTTCATCTCGATACCTGCTGCTGCGATTTCAGCATCAGCTGTCTCTACAACAACTTTCTTGACATACTTAAGCTCTTTGACTTCTCCAACAAGTGGAATCATGATTTCTGGCTCAACTGTCCAATCAGGATGTTTCTTCTTTACATTGATTGCTGCACGAATAACTGCTGCTGTCTGCATCTTAGCAATTTCAGGATATGTTACTGCAAGACGGCATCCACGATGTCCCATCATAGGGTTGAACTCGTGAAGTGAATCAATGATAGCCTTGATTTCTTCTACGCTCTTGTTCTTAGCCTTAGCTAACTTCTCGATATCCGCTTCCTCTGTAGGAACGAACTCATGAAGTGGTGGGTCTAAGAAACGGATTGTAACAGGATTTCCTTCAAGTGCCTCATAAAGAGCCTCGAAGTCTCCCTGCTGGTAAGGAAGAATCTTAGCAAGTGCTTCTTCTCTCTCTTCTACTGTATCAGAGCAGATCATCTCACGGAATGCAGCAATTCTGTCTTCCTCGAAGAACATATGCTCTGTACGGCAAAGTCCGATACCTTCAGCACCAAGCTCACGAGCTTTCTTAGCATCTGCAGGTGTATCAGCATTTGTACGAACTTTAAGTGTTCTATACTTGTCAGCCCAAGCCATAACACGTCCGAACTCACCGGCGATTGTTGCATCTACAGTTGGAATAAGACCATCATAGATGTTACCTGTTGTACCATCGATAGAAATCTCTGAACCTTCTGTGTATGTCTTTCCTGCTAATTCAAATTTCTTGTTCTCTTCGTCCATAACGATATCGCCACATCCTGATACACAGCATGTACCCATACCACGAGCAACTACGGCTGCGTGAGATGTCATACCACCACGAACTGTGAGGATACCCTGTGCACTCTTCATACCTGTGATATCTTCTGGAGATGTCTCAAGACGAACAAGTACAACCTTCTCTCCACCTCAGCCCATTCTACAGCGTCTTCTGCTGTAAATACGACTTTACCGCAAGCAGCTCCTGGAGAAGCACAAGTCCTTTTCCGATTGGGTAGCTTTCTTTAACTCAGCAGCATCAAACTGTGGGTGAAGAAGTGTGTCAAGGTTACGAGGATCGATCATAGCTACTGCTTCTTCTTCTGTCTTATGTCCTTCATCAACAAGTCACAAGCAATCTTTAATGCAGCAGGAGCTGTTCTCTTACCGTTACGGCACTGAAGCATGTAAAGTTTCTTGTTTTCTACTGTGAACTCCATATCCTGCATGTCATGGTAGTGATTCTCAAGTGTATCACAAACCTTAACGAACTCAGCATATGCCTCTGGGAATTCCTGCTCCATCTGAGCGATTGGCATTGGTGTACGAACACCGGCAACTACGTCCTCGCCCTGTGCGTTAATAAGGAACTCACCCATAAGTTTGTTCTCACCTGTTGCAGGGTCACGAGTAAATGCAACACCTGTACCAGATTCATTGTTTAAGTTACCGAATACCATAGGCATTACGTTAACAGCTGTTCCCCATGAGTAAGGGATGTCGTTGTCACGACGATATACGTTTGCACGAGGGTTGTCCCATGAACGGAATACAGCCTCTACAGCAAGTTTCATCTGCTCTACAGGGTCAGATGGGAAATCTGTTCCTAACTGATTTTTGTACTCAGCCTTGAACTGCTCTGCAAGAGTCTTAAGATCCTGTGCTGTAAGATCTACGTCATACTGAACACCTTTCTCTTCTTTCATCTTGTCGATGAGCTGCTCGAAATATTTCTTACCAACTTCCATAACTACGTCTGAGAACATCTGGATGAAACGTCTGTATGAGTCATATACGAAACGCTCGAATGTTGGATCTGGGTTTCCTTTGATCATTGTCTCTACAACATCGTCATTCAAACCGAGGTTAAGGATAGTATCCATCATACCAGGCATTGAAGCACGAGCACCTGAACGAACTGAAACTAATAATGGATTCTTAGAATCTCCGAATTTCTTTCCGTTGATTTCTTCCATCTTCTTAACGCCATCCATGATCTGAGCCATGATTTCATCGTTAATCTGACGACCATCTTCATAGTACTGTGTACAAGCTTCTGTAGTTACTGTAAATCCCTGTGGTACAGGAAGACCAATCTTAGTCATCTCTGCAAGGTTAGCACCCTTACCACCAAGTAAGTTACGCATGGTCATGTCGCCTTCGTCGAACATATATACCCATTTGTTTGCCATTGTAAAGTTACCTCCTAAATATGAATAAATAATTGACTGCGATAAAATCGCATTGCAACCGCCGTCATTCCGAATGAAATTCCGGCATCACACTGACCTCATGTCAGATATTCTGTATCGTATCTCCTGTAAAACATAAACTTGTACATATCATATATTCTGAACTGTACTAATATCAAACAATAATAATACGACATTCTCCGCTCCGCATGAAGCCGCTACCCATAGTATAACATATAAAACCAAAATGTAAAAATCTTTTTTTAAAAAAACACAAAAACATTTTATTTCTGCCAATATAATGTAGCAATGACTTTCGGTTAAATAATATAGGTAAATTTCCAACCTGCTGCAATTCCGATAGCACACACCAACTGTTTCTTATGCAAATTTAAAAGCGCAAATTCTTATATATCCTTTTAATCTTAATTTTAATTCAAATTTTTTATGCGGAATTTTATCCGTATCTACATTAATGTTGTACTTTTTAAAATCAGTCTTTCTTTCAAACGCTGCCCACGGCATCTTTTTGTCCGTTCTAAATGCCGCCTGACCTATTTCACTGTGCATGTCTTTTATTTTCGTCTGACCTTTTACAAACTTTCCAATTACATTGTCGTCTGCCAACACTTCAACCACACCACCGTCATCTATTGAAGCAAGAATTTCAAGTGTAATTTCTTTCATATCCGTACCGTCATTTCTTAAGAATACAGCTTCTTTCAAAAGTACATCTCTATAGGAAACATCACATTCAATTTCATTATCCTGCGTGCAGACCGCATCAAAACCATTTATGCCCTCATGCAGATAAACATTTTTATAGCTATCGTAATGGTCTGCTTTTATTGTCTGCCATGCTTCCCTTGCACCTCTTGATATACCTTTTATGTTCACTGTCTGACTCAGATAAATGTCTCTGCTTGATGAACCGGCTTGAATAATATAGTCCCCATCTTCAAGAATGCATCTTTCTTCAACAACATCATAATATTTCAAGTCTTTTATTTTTATCTGTAATACAATATCTCTTTTTTCTCCCGGTCTAAGTTTTTTCACTCTTTCAAATGCTTCAAGCTTCTTTATGGCACGCACAACCTGTGACTCTTTCTTTGTCACATAAACCTGAACAACCTCATCCGTCACATATTCACCTGCATTTTCAATACTCACGCATACCTCGATTTTCGTATAGTCCTTAATTGCTGCTCTCATATCAAGATATTTAATCTCAGAATATGTTTTCCCATATCCAAACGGATAAAGCACCTCTCCGTCATAGTAAGCATAAGTCCTCGGATGTGAAATTATATCATAATCTTCTTTTGGCGGAAGTTTATCAATATCCTTATACCACGTTGTACTAAGTCTTCCTGCAGGACTGACTTTTCCAAAAAGAATATCTGCAATAGCTGTTCCAAGTTCCATACATCCTGATGCCGATAATATCATTGCTTTTACATGCTCTTTTGCCCATAATATATCAAACGCTACATTTGAAACCAAAACAACAATTACATTTTCATTCACTTCATATACCGCTTCAAGAAGTTTCTGCTGATATATCGGAAAAGCTATGTCATCCCGGTCAACATCCTCTTTACATGTAACCATAGGGTCTCCGCCAATAAAAAGAATAGGATATTTGACTTTCTTTGCAAGTTCTGCTGCCGCCTCAATTCCATCTGCAACAATTTCAAATTGCAAATTGCTTACCTTTGCCGTTTCAGAAATATCCCTGCCCTCATTACCGGAACTGCTGTCTTTACTTCTATCTTCCGTTTTCTCAGCACCTGATTTTTCAAAAGCACTCTCGACTTTTAATACACCATTTTTATCTATATAAAAGCTTTCATCATTCCAGCTTGTCACCTTGCCCGAAAACGTTTTATCAAAAATTATTTCTTTATTTTCACTGTCTTTTATTTTAAATGCTTCTTTTACAAACCATCCAAAAGCCCTGTCTTTACAGGCACAAATATCTCCGCTTTCGCCACCTTCAATATCGTCCCTTACAGACAAAAGTTTCCCATTGGTACTGCTTCTTATCGTAAATTGTTTCTTATCCCACTGCTCAATCTGGAATATCTCGGCATTCATGCTGTCAGTGACAATAAGTCTTTCACTCTCATCAAGTCCGAGATATTTTCCGTCTGCCTTTATCTTAAATTCACATAGACCTTTCTCAAAAGGCACATCTGCATATTTTTCAATTCCTTCCAGTCCCGTCACACAATAAGGCGGCAGTCCCGAATACCAGTCAAGCTGCCAGACATCCGCCAAAGGTCCAAGTACACATATGTCATCTTTTGCTTTTGATAAATCAAGTGGAAGAATGCCTTTATTTTCAAGCAGTACAATAGAATTCTGCCCCATTTCAAGTGCTGTTTTCTGATTTTCTTTCGTACCTACATCATTTATTGTTATATGCGAGTAAGGATTGTCCCCATATGCATCAAACAATCCAAGTCTTATCATTGTTCCAAAGCGGTTTCTTATTGCCTCATCAATATCTTTAATATCGATAAGCCCAAGTTCATATGCCTCTCTAACTGCCGCTTCGACTTTAGCCGTATTATCAGAAAAACTGTCTATTCCCGCTTTTAGTCCTGCCGCTACCGTCTGCGCATCCGTACCAAAATATTCATGCTGATTTACGGTCTGGAACACATCTCCGCCGTCTGTTACAACATGGTGCAAACCCCATTTATTTTTCGCATAATTTTTTATGTCAGGCATCAGCATACACGGAACTCCGTTTATCTCATTGTATGCTGTCATAATTGCTTCAGCTCCATGTTCCATAATAATTCGTCTAAACGGTTCATGATAATACTCACGCTTATTTCTAGGGTCAACACCGGAAGACACAAATGTACGGTCCTCTTCCACATTATTGGCATAGAAATGTTTTAATGTTGCCGCACACATAAGATAGAAATCATCATCACCCTGCATGCCCTCAACATACGCTCCTGCAAGCTCACCCGTGAGATAAGCATCCTCTCCGTATGCCTCCTCGTTTCTTCCCCATCTGGGATCTCTTTCCATATCCACCGTAGGTGCCCAGACAGAAAGACAGCTGCTTCTGCCCTCCGCAAACAGACCTCTTGTTTCCGTTCCCGTAACTTTTCCTGCCTTTTTAATAAGTTCTCTGTCCCACGACCTGCTCATTCCTATAGGGTTTGGAAAAATTGTTGTATAATCAGGCCCGCTCAAATCCCAGCTCTGGTCGTGTCTTGCCTGAACCCCGTGTGCTCCTTCCCCTCCTATATTAAATGCCTTTATTCCCAATCTTTCTATATCCGGATTTGCATTGCTCATACAGCTTATTTTTTCATCGAGTGTAAGATTTTCAATTAAAAAATCAAGTCTTTTCTCAATATCAAGTTCAGAATTCCATAAAGGATTTTTTATTCTTTTATCTGTCATAATTTCCTCATTTCTATAATATCTTCATATACAACTTTATACCATAATTTCCTATAAATTTTCACCCAAAATTTCGTCAAAAAATACACTATTTATTAAGTATAAAAGAAAAATTCTCTTTAAGACAAACTATTACAAGTCAATCTTAAAGAGAATTTTTCTTTTATTTCAGATTTTTAATTTCAATTTTGTTTATAATACATTGCAAACTTCTTACTACTTTAAATAGTATACTGTCAGTCTGCAACCTTTATAGATTCGATAACCGGCTGATTTTCCTTTTCAACAGTACCGTTTGTATCTGTAACCGGTGTATCTTTACAAATCTTATCTACAATATCCATTCCGCTTGTGACCGTTCCGAAACCTGCATACTGTCCGTCAAGATATGTGCTGTCTGACTGCACAATGAAAAACTGTGAACTTGCACTGTCATTTTCAGATGAACGAGCCATTGAGATAGTTCCTCTGACATGCGAAATATTGTTCTCAACGCCATTTTCACTAAATTCACCCTTTATTGTTTCATCCGAACCACCTGTTCCATCACCATTTGGGTCACCGCCCTGAATCATAAATCCATCTATGATACGATGAAATGTAAGTCCGTCATAAAACCCCTGCTTAGCAAGCTTTACAAAGTTTGTAACTGAAATAGGTGCTGTATCAGCATCAAGCTCCACCTTTATATTTCCATAGTCTTTAACTTTTATAACCACATGATGCTTACCTGAAAGCTGGTTTGTATCATCTGATGACGAATCACTTGTTTCTGCATCCTGTCCGGAATTGTCTGTACTCTCAGGAGCAACAGTTTCTTCCTGTTTTGCGCTTTTTGAAGATGTATCATCCTTTTTAGAACCACATCCTACAAGCATGCATAATACAAGTGCCATAACTGCTATAATACTAAAATAACGTTTCATGTTTCCTCTTTCCTGCATATATTATAATTTATCACTGAAACTTATTCTGAAATCTCGGCTGCCGTCACACTGCTTTTAAATGAACTGTTTCCATTTGATGTTGAAATATTTGTCTTGACAAAATTTGCAACACCAAGCGCAATAACAACAATCGTAAGACCTACCATAACTCTGCGTAACATTGTTTTTTCCATAAATATGTACCTCCCGTTTCTTTTTTCCCTTTATACGTTAACAATATGTAGAATGAATGCAATTTAAACATCAAATTTACACTCACAATATAATCATACCATACGCTTAACATTTTTGCAATATTTTTAATATATTGTAAGATTTTTGTAAGAAAGTCATATTTATGTCAAAAAATCCCTGTTTTTGGCGCATTGCACGCTTTAAAACAATATCTTATTTTTCTAATTTTTTACTTAAATTGTAATATTTTACATTGTTTTTGTAATAATTTACATCAATCTATTTAATTTCCGTGCAATTCTAATATAATGTGTCCTCTAGGTCTATAAAAAAACAGGCAGCCACACATTCTAATGTAGCTGCCCACGTTTTTATTTATATTTTCCTGCAATATCAATTCTTGTAAGTGCCTTTTTAAGTGCAAGCTCTGCACGAAGCATATCAACAGCAGGTTCTCCGCTTTTAATACGGCGTTCTGCCCTTATCTTTGCTTCATTTGCTCTGTTTACATCTATCTCATCAGGCCATTCACATGATTCAGCAAGAATTGTCACTTTGTCTTTTGTTATCTTTACAAATCCATCATGAAGTGCCGCTTCTTTATCACCGTCATCATTCTTTATGCGAAGTAGACCCGGTTCAAGAATAGCAGTCAGCGGAATGTGACCGGCAAGTACACCTATCTCACCTTCCGTTGTCTTCATTTCTACCATATCTATGTCTCCATCAAAGAAAACCCTGGTAGGTGATATTATCTGAAGATTGAACTTCTTTTCAGCCATGCTCCACCTCCACTTTATACAAATCCTGAATTGTCATTTTTATTTTGAATTCATTCTTTCAACAACTTCGTCTATTGTTCCCGCATTGAGGAAAAGATTTTCAGGTATGTCATCATGTTTTCCTTCAAGAATTTCCTGGAAACCTCTAATAGTTTCTGCAACAGGTACATATTTACCAGGAAGTCCCGTAAACTGTTCTGCTACATGGAACGGCTGAGAAAGGAATCTCTGAATTTTTCTTGCTCTGTTTACGACAATCTTATCATCTTCTGAAAGTTCATCCATACCAAGAATTGCGATAATATCCTGCAGTTCTTTGTATTTCTGCAATATTTCCTGTACGCCACGCGCAACCTTATAGTGCTCTTCACCGACAACATGTGGGTCAAGAATACGTGATGTTGACTCAAGCGGATCTACTGCCGGGTAAATTCCAAGCTCAACGATAGAACGTGAAAGTACCGTTGTCGCATCAAGATGTGTAAATGTGTTTGCCGGAGCCGGGTCTGTAAGGTCATCGGCCGGCACATATACTGCCTGTACTGATGTGATAGAACCTTTCTTTGTAGATGTGATACGCTCCTGTAAAGCACCCATCTCCGTCTGAAGTGTAGGCTGATAACCTACGGCACTAGGCATACGTCCGAGAAGTGCTGAAACCTCGGAACCTGCCTGTGTAAAACGGAAAATATTATCAATGAACAAAAGAACGTCTTTTCCTGATCTGTCACGGAAGTTCTCTGCCATTGTAAGGCCTGTAAGCGCAACTCTCATACGAGCTCCAGGCGGCTCATTCATCTGACCGAATACCATTGTTGTCTTATCGATAACTCCGGACTCAATCATTTCATAATAAAGATCATTACCCTCTCTTGTACGCTCTCCTACACCTGTGAATACTGAATATCCACCATGCTCCTGAGCAATATTTGTGATAAGCTCCTGTATAAGTACAGTCTTACCAACACCCGCACCACCGAAAAGACCGATTTTTCCACCTTTCTGATAAGGACACAAAAGGTCAACGACTTTTATTCCTGTTTCAAGGATTTCTGTCTGTGTTGACTGCTCCTCAAAAGCAGGTGCTTTTCTGTGAATTGGATCATATTCAACACCTTCCGGTGCCGGTTTTTCATCTATAGGATTGCCAAGTACATTGAACATTCGTCCAAGTGTCTTTTCACCGACCGGAACTGATATAGGACCACCTGTAGCAACAGCTTCCATTCCTCGTACCAACCCATCTGTCGGACCCATGGCAATACAGCGGACAGTATCATCACCAAGATGCTGTGCTACTTCTACCACAAGTTCTTCTCCGTCTTTGAGTGGAACTTTGATAGCGTCATTGATTTCAGGAAGTTTTCCCTCTGAAAATCTGACATCGAGAACGGCACCAATGATCTGTGTAAGTTTACCTGTATTTAATTCTGCCATCTCTTTTTCCCTTCTTAAGATTTTTTATTTTTATTAAGATATTGCTGATGCACCCGCAATAATCTCCGTAAGCTCCTGAGTGATAGATGCCTGTCTTGCTCTGTTATATTTAAGTGACAGGTCACTTATCATCTCCTCCGCATTGCTTGTTGCCGAATCCATCGCCTGCATACGTGCACCGTTTTCACTGGCATGCGCCTCCACAAGTCCTCCATATATAAGACTGTTTATATACTTTGGAATTATGGCATCAAGTGCCTCCTCAGGCTCCGGCTCATAATTCATAAGCGTAAGCTTGTCTAACGGATTCTGGTCTTCCTCCTGCTCTGATACAATATCATCCGCATCAATAGGAAGAAGTTTCATAAATGTCGGAATCTGGACAACAGTATTTTTAAAGATTGTGTAAGCTATATAAATCTCGCCAATTTCACCTTTGACAAATTTACTAAGCACATCTTTCCCAATACCTGTCGCATCACTGTAAAGAGGCTCGTTCATCGCTTCCGAATAATCACCTGCTATCTCATATCCCTGACGCATAAGTGAATCTCTTCCCTTTGTTCCGACTGCATATATAATTGTATCTTCTTTTTTAAAGCGTTCATCATGTGTCACAAGTTTTACGACATTTGAATTGTAACCGCCCGCAAGTCCTCTGTTTGATGTAATGACTATAACAGCCTTTTTATCAGACTCGCTCTTTTTAAGAAACGGATGTGACAATCCTCCTGACCTTGCAATCATATCGGCAACTGTCTCATACATAGTATCAAAATAAGGTTTTGACAATTCTGCTCCGACTTTCGCCTTTTGCAATTTTACAGATGATACAAGCTTCATTGCTTTTGTAATCTGCCCTGTACTCTGGACACTTTCCTTACGCCTTTTTATATCTCTCATCGAGGCCATATCATCACACCTCTCTATCTGTTCTTAACGAACTCTGCCTTGAATTTCTCAATTGCCTGAACAAACTTGTCTTCCATTTCTTTTGAAAGTTCACCTGTCTCTTTAATCATATCCGGTACTTCAGGATATTTCTCATCAATGAACTGTAAAAGACCTTTTTCAAAGTCAGCAATATCTTCAAGTTCAATATCTATAAGATATTTATGTGTTGCCGCATAAATACTGATAAATTCATGTTCAACAGACATAGGATTGTAGTTATCCTGCTTTAATACCTCACGAATTCTCTCTCCCTGTGCAAGCTGTGCTTTTGTCTCAGGGTCAAGGTCTGAACTAAACTGTGAGAATGCCGCGAGCTCACGGTACTGAGCAAGTTCAATACGGATTGAACCCGAAATCTTCTTCATAGCTTTTATCTGTGCAGCTCCTCCAACTCGTGAAACTGAAAGACCCGCATTTACGGCAGGACGAAAACCAGAATTAAACATCTCTGTCTCAAGATAAATCTGTCCGTCTGTTATTGAGATAACATTTGTAGGAATATACGCAGATACATCGCCCGCCTGTGTCTCTATAATAGGAAGTGCTGTAAGTGAACCTCCGCCAAGCTTATCTGAAAGACGTGCTGCTCTTTCAAGAAGTCTTGAGTGGAGATAGAATACATCTCCCGGATATGCCTCACGTCCCGGTGGACGTTTTAAGAGCAATGCAAGTGTTCGATATGCTGCTGCATGCTTTGTAAGGTCATCATATATTACAAGTACGTCCTCACCATTCTCCATCCATTCTTCACCGATAGCACATCCTGAATATGGTGCAATATACTGTAACGGTGCAAGCTCGCTGGCTGTTGATGCAACTACTGTTGTATAGTCCATCGCACCGAACTCTTCAAGTTTATTTACAAGTGCTGCAACCGTAGATGCCTTCTGGCCTATTGCAACATAAATACACTTAACGCCCTGTCCCTTCTGATTAATAATTGTATCAATGGCTATCGCTGTCTTACCTGTCTGACGGTCACCAATGATAAGCTCACGCTGTCCTCTTCCGATAGGAACCATCGAGTCAATCGCCTTGATACCTGTCTGAAGTGGTGTATCTACCGATTTTCTTGAGATAACACCTGATGCTACTCTCTCAATCGGTCTTGTTTTTGTTGTCTTTATCGGACCTTTGCCGTCTATAGGCTGTCCGAGAGAATTTACTACTCGTCCGAGCATTTCATCGCCAACAGGCACCTCTACTACTCGTCCTGTAGTTTTACTATATCGCCCTCATTGATATTTTTATGGTCACCCAAGAGTACTGCTCCGACATTGTCTTCCTCAAGGTTTAAAACCATGCCGTAAATTTCATTAGGAAATTCCAGCAATTCGCCTTCCATAGCCTTTGCAAGACCATGAATACGCGTAATACCATCGGCAACCTGTATAACAGTACCCGTATCTGCAACTTCAAATTTGGTACTGTACTGTTTAATCTGTTCTTTGATAACTGAACTGATTTCTTCAGGTTTCAAATTCATGATACTCTCGCACCTTCTTTCGATTTAATTTAGTTTGACAAACGAACCTTTGACAAATCTCTTGCCATAGTTTCAAGTTTTGTCTTTACGCTGCTGTCCACAATTCTGTCACCGATTCTGATAACCATACCGCCTATCAGTGACTTATCTACACTATACTTCGCAATAATTTTCTTATAGGCTGTAGTCGTAAGCAGCTTATCTTCAACCGCCTTTTTCTGTGCTTCACTAAGCTCTATAGCGGATGTAATTTCAGCAGTTCCTATTTTTTCTGCCTCATGCACTCTGTCAACAAAATAGTTTAAAATTTCCTCTATTTTTGAAAATCTTCCCTTTTCCACAATAACTGTGAGAAATCCAACCATATCGTCAGAAACCTTTCCCTTGAAAGCACTTTCTATCATGGTCTTTTTCTCTTCAATCGGAATTCTTGGATATCCTATAATGTTGATATACTCTTCATTTTCTTTGAGCACATCAAGCACAGCTTCCACTTCTTTGAGATGGCTCTCGAGCTTGTTTTCCTCAGCCGCTACCTCAAAAAGCGCATCGCCGTAAGTTTTAGATATCAGCTTAGCCATGTCTCTTCACCCATCTCTTCCAATGTATCTGTGATAAGCTGTGACTGTTTTTCCTCATCCAAAGAAGATGCCACAATCTTTTCAGCCATAACTGTTGCAACAGATATCATTTCTTTCTTAACATCATCTTTAACTTTAGATTTTTCAAGTTCTATATCATGATTTGCTCTGTCAACAATTCTTGCAGCCTCTGCTTTAGCCTCATCCACTATCTCGTTTTCTCTCTTGACAGCGTTCTTCCTTGTCTGGCTCAAAATCTGTTCTGCTTCCTTATCGACAGCTTTAAGTTTTTCATCATATTCTGCCTTAAATTCAATGGCATCCTTTTTTTCCTTTGCTGCTTCTTCAAGCTGTTCTTTTATATATGCCTGTCTCTTCTGTAAAAGATCCCTTGCCGGGTTGAAAAGAAGATACGACAAAAGCAAAAACATTGCGAACATTGCAAGTATTGTGATAGCTGAATCCACAAGAAGCTGTGGATCAAGACCAAATATATAATCTCCAAGTCCGTCACCTGCTAAAGCAACTTTTACCAAACCGTTCACTTTACAGCCTCCTTTCTATTTTAAATAGAGCATTATTTAAGTTTGCCATAAAGAGGGTTAGCAAATAAGAGAATAAGGGCAACTACGAGTCCGTAAAGACCTGTTGTCTCTGCTACCGCCTGTCCTAAAAGCATTGTTGACATGATGTCACCTTTTGCACCCGGATTACGTCCTACTGCTGATGCACCGTAACCTGCTGCAATACCCTGACCTACACCAGGTCCGATACCTGCGATAACTGCAAGACCTGCACCAATTGCAGAGCCCATCAAAACTAAACCTTCGTTTGTAATATTCATTGTTCTTCCTCCTCAAAATAAATATAATAATTGTTATGCGTCTTCTCCAATCGCATCTGCGACAAAGCACATAGTCAGCATACAGAATACATATGTCTGAATGCATCCCGAGAATACATCAAGATATACATGCAATGCTGCCGGCCATACCAAAGTAAGCACTTTTGGCAACAAACCATAGATAAGTCCCATCATTACGGTACCTGACAAGATGTTTCCGAAAAGTCGAAGAGACATCGATACCGGTGTTGAAAACTCACTGATAAGATTCATTGGGAAAAATAAGAAAATCGGTTCAAACAATCCTTTTATCTTGCCCATCTTCTGGTACTTGAATCCGTTGTACTGAATCATCACCCATGTAATAACGGCGAGCGGAAATGTCACACCAAAATCCGCAGTCGGCGGTCTTAAACCTAATAATCCTGATAAGTTACATGTAAGTATGAACAAAAACAATGCACTTACATAATTTCTGAACTTAACAGCATTTTTAGCTCCCATAGAGCTTGCAACCATACCGTCAAGTTTCTCAACTATCAGTTCAACCGCATTCAAAAACGGACCGGGCGCTTCCTTGGGATCTGCTTTCTTAATCGCACGGTTTGCAAATAAGGCAAAAATAAGCAGAAATACCATGACTATTATCATTGATATATGTGTCGTTGTAAGGTAGACTTCATGTCCGAGAAACATAAACTTCTTGTCGGTATATCCTCTGATGAAAAAGTCTACTTCACCGCCTGCAAGCAAAGCCTTACTGTTCAGCCATGACATATTTAAGATGTCACTTCCCACATTCTCATCCTCCTTCTTTATTTTTTATGACTATTGTAGTCATTACAACTATAGTCATGAAAATATATTTTAAATAAATATGCTCTCATCACCATAGTTTTTCAGTGTAATAATCAACAATCATCCTGCCATAGACTTTTTCTGTAAAAATTTATGCACATACGGCTGAATGTAAGCTGTCATCTTAACTCCCATCAAACCTAAGACAACACCAATTGGGTGAATATATCCGTACCATATCATAGAAAGCGTAAGAACTGCCGCCATTATAAATGTTCTCTGAAATGCTGATTTTAATGTATGTTTTCTCGCATTTTCCGGATCCATGTCAAGCGCAATGTCAAGATGTTTGTACATATGAAAAATAATGCCTGCTGCCGATAACACTCCAACAATGACACCACAAATAACCGCTGGTTTATTTGTGGCTGCTAAAGTAAGTATAACCAAAACCGGCATTGACCATATGAATAATCCTATAATCATTTCTTTTAAAATAATTTTTGCTTTCTTCATACCTTCTTCTACCCTTTTTCCTTATCTGTTTACATGTTCCGGATACCTTTTTTTCTTTTTCTCCATAACATCTGAAAAATCTTCATCAGGATGTGTTTTTTTATAATTCTTCAAATCTTCTATATACTGCTGTTTTTCACGCTCTTTTTTCATATCTGATGCATAAAACGATTTTGTGACCATATAGACACTCCTAAAACCTGAACCTATACCGAGCAAAACCAAAAGTGGAAATAAAATGTCTATTCCTGTAATTCTGTTCAGCCACACGCCCAAAGCCCCACATAAAAAAATCGGAACCATCATAACTATTCCAAGCTGTGTGACCATCATCATGCTTTTTAAGACCTTTCTGTTATCCTCTTTCAAAGCCGTCCTCCATACCTATATAATATATCCCTCATATCATTTTCACATACCACTATTATTATAAGTGATTAACCTCCAAAAGTCTACACAAAAAAACACCGACAATGCATGGCATACACCACAACATTATCAGTGTTTTTTTATCATATATTTTCAGCGTCCTCTATAATCTTTG